>Ga0187866_1000155_pt1 | contig 91958 bp, 100 predicted proteins | sample June2016WEW_11_1_3_FD_133013 | JGI IMG/M metagenome (GOLD analysis project Ga0187866, IMG submission 133013) | Peatland microbial communities from SPRUCE experiment site at the Marcell Experimental Forest, Minnesota, USA - June2016WEW_11_150 | ecosystem: Environmental > Terrestrial > Soil >... | reverse complement strand
GAAGGATACTGCGCCAACACGGTAGGCGGACTAAACCTCGACGCCGTCAGAAAATACATACGAGAAGAACAACAAGAAGCCCTACCGTAGAGCCCCGGAGCTTGCTCCGGGGGAAACTACTTTTCTTGGAAGATTGGGTTTGGAGCTTCTGGAAGTGCAAGGAGATATATGCTTCATCTGCAGAAAATAACGTTCTAATAATCAAGATGTGCCGTACTGAAAAGGTGTCCATGGTGAATAGGATTGAAAGCAGTCTGATGGTTAATCTGGCAGGCCTGCAGCTTGCTAACCCGACAATTCTGGCTTCTGGTGTCTTGGGCTATTCAGCAGAAACGTTGGAAAACCTTGTAAAGGGCGGTGCCGGGGCTGCGGTCACGAAATCTGTTGGTCTGAAACCACGGGAAGGCTACGCGAATCCAACAGTTGTTCAGGCAAGTTGTGGCCTAATCAACGCCATGGGACTGCCCAACCCTGGCATCAAGGAATATCTTGGAGAGTTTCATCGGATCAAAGTCGCTGTCCCCAATGTTCCGTTGATATTCAGCATCTATGGTTATTCAGCGGAAGAGTATGCAACCATTGCCGAGAAAGCCACAGCAGCGGGTGCCGATGCGATAGAACTCAACGTGTCGTGCCCTCACGTCAAGGACACAGGCTCAGAAATCGGACAATGCCCAGAAACTCTCGCAGAGGTTGTCAAGAAAGTCAAGGCCTCTGTCACCAGGCCGGTTTTTGCCAAGTTGTCCCCTAACGTGACGAGTATAGCAGACGTTGCCGAAGCGGCAGTTGAGGCTGGCGCAGATGGCTTGACGATTATGAACACTGTTAAGGCGATGGCGATAGATGTTGAGACCGCCATGCCGATTCTGGGCAACAGGGTTGGTGGGCTTTCGGGGCCGGCCGTCAAGCCTGTGGCGCTCAGATGCGTGTACGACGTGTATGAACGGGTCAAGGTTCCGATAATGGGCTGCGGAGGCATCGTGGACTGGCGTGACGCTGTGGAGTTTCTGCTCGCTGGGGCCTCGGCGGTTCAAATAGGCACTGCCATATCCTTCAAGGGACCGAACGTTTTCCGAAGGGTCGCTTTGGGAATAGAGAGATACCTTAAGAGCAAACACTTCGAGAAGGTGGAGGAGATTGTTGGTTTGTCACATCGCAGCTAATCGACTGAGAACAACGCAAATCTTGAACGTAAAAACCGAGAGTCCGACCGTGAAGACTTTCAGCTTCAGGGACGCACACTGCGCCAAGGCCCAGCCCGGCCAGTTCCTGATGCTTTGGATTCCCGGCGTGGACGAGATACCATTGAGCATACTTGGCGTTAACGAAGGCGGGCTAGTTTCAGTGGCGGTCAAAAGAGTGGGCCAGGCAACAAGAGCGTTACACGAGGCGAAGGCGGGCGACGTGCTCGGAGTGCGCGGACCCTTCGGGAACAGCTTCTCAATGGTCAAAGGAAACGTGCTCATGGTTGCAGGGGGCACAGGCACCGCCCCCCTATTGTTTCTGGCCAACAGACTGCTGCCCAGAATGACAAGAGGAGTCTTCGTTATGGGCGCAAAAACACAGAGTGAACTGCTATTCATGAATCAGCTTCAGCACTCTTTCAGCAGAAGCCAAGTGCAGCTTGTAACCTCGACGGAGGATGGCAGCTGTGGCGTGACAGGCTTGTGCACGGAACCTGTCGAGCAGATTTTGGCAAAAGAGAGGTTCAACATCATCTACGCGTGCGGGCCTGAAAAGATGATTCGAAGGGTCTTCGAACTCGCAGAAGAACATCGAACAAACTTGGAAGCAAGCCTTGAACGGCTGATGCGCTGCGCCATAGGCCTCTGCGGAAGCTGTACGATTGGCAAGTACCGCGTTTGCGCGGACGGACCAGTGTTCACTTCAAAACAACTGCGAGAAGTCAAAACCGAATTCGGAAACTCAAAACGTGATCTCACTGGACGAAGAATACCTCTGGACTGAACAACGGAACGCAGACGGACACCCGCAAAACGTATCATCAGCGAGCGATTTCCAGCCTTGTTCCAACAAAGACGGGCAAGGACCAAGTATACAGAGCTTTCCGTGGGTGATACGCAAAAGTGCTCTTTCACTCATGTTTAGAACTGATAAGCAAAGGTTATATGTGGCTGGGGCTATTCTGTTGTGTTTTGCGGGTGCAATGTGATGAAAGGTGACCGCCAAATTCGGAACTACTTCTGAAAAAGGCTTGACTGCAAGTTATAGCCCGCTTGAGCTTGAGAAAGAAATACGTGAATTCTGGGAAATAAACCGCGTGCAGCAGAAGCTGGCGCTTTTCAAAGAGAAGAACAACAGCGGCGTTTTGGGCTACGTGGAAGGGCCGCCTACGCTCAACGGCATACCTCACGTGGGTCATGCAAGAGGCCGCGTCATGAAGGATCTTCGCTACCGATGGAAGACGATGCAGGGCTATTACCTACCTTTCTGGGCTGGATGGGACTGTCAAGGCTTGCCAGTGGAGCTGGAAGTTGAAAAGCTGCTGGGGGTAAAGAACAAGCGGGAACTGCTAGAAAAAGTGGGAATGGAACGTTTCATACAGGAATGCAAGAAAGCCATAATGAAATATTACAAGGAATGGGTAGCGGTTGACGGCAGACTCGGCATCTTCATGGACCACGACAAGGCGTACTGGACCTACAAAGACGAGTACATTGAAAGAGAATGGCAAATCCTCAAGCGCGCATGGGACCAAGGCCTGCTTGAAGAAGGCCACTACGTGGTCGCCTACTGCCCGGGCTGTCAAACAAGCTTGAGCAGCGCAGAAGTAGGCTATGAAGGAGCATACAAGATCGTCGAAGACCCCAGCCTGTACTTCAAATTCAAACTCGCCGGCAAACAGGACGAGTACTTTCTCGTCTGGACAACCATGCCCTTCACCCTAATCACCGACACGATGCTGGCCGTGCACCCTGAAGCAGAATACGCGAAAGTCAAAGTCAACGATGAAAAATGGATACTTGCCAAGCCACGCGTTCAGCCAGTCATGCAGGAGCTGGGAATAAAAAAATACGAAATAACAGAAACCGTCACGGGAAAAAGCCTTGAGGGAACAAGATACGACTATCCGTTCAAAGACATAGTTCCTGAACAAGCAGAGCTTGAGAAAAAACATCCACTCGTACACAGGGTAATACTTGAGGATTTCGTGGACGTGAACACGGCAACGGGAGTCGTGCACCAATCGCCCGGGAACGGCGAAGAAGACTTCTTCGCTGCACAGAAACGGGGCGTTCCAATCTTCGCACCCTTCGACGACGAAGTGAAGTTCACGAAAGACGCGGGCGTCTTCAACGGCAAATTCGCAAGAGACACGGACGCCATGGTGGTTGAGGAACTGCGAAAGAGAGGCCTACTCGTCTCAGCTGAAACCCTGAAACATGAATATCCAACGTGCTGGCGATCCCACCACAAGCTCGTGTGGTTGGCCAGAAAAGAGTACTTTCTGAGAACCGACAGAATAAACTCAAGGGTATTGGAAGCCGCCGAGAAAGTGAACTACTTCTACGAAAGCCCAAAGAACCGTTTCATATCCTTCTTAAAAGAAGGCAAACCATGGTGCATATCCAGAGAGCGAGTCTGGGGAGCACCATTACCCATATGGAAATGCGAAGAGTGCGGAACAAAAACACTCGTGGCAAGCAAAAAAGAGCTTCTCGCTAAAGCCCTGGAAAAGCCACAGGCAGACTTTGAACTGCACAAACCATGGGTAGACCGCATCACACTGAAATGCGAAAAATGCGGAGGAGTGATGCATAGAGAAGATTTCGTGCTCGACGCTTGGCACAACAGCGGAGCATCACCCTACGCCAGATTCACAGATGAAGAATTCAAGAAGTACGTGCCAGTTGACTATCTCACCGAAGCCATGGATCAGACAAGAGGATGGGCAAACACCCTGCTCCTGGAATACGTCATACTGACGGGAAAAGCAGAATCGCCCTACAAGTCATTCCTGCTTCAAGGCTTAACCCAGGACGCTAGGGGCAGAAAAATGAGCAAGAGCCTCGGGAACGTGATAGAGGCAAATGATGCACTGGGAAAATACTCCGCAGACGTGTTCAGGTTCTACGTGCTGAGAAAATGTCCTCCTACAGACCCGAACGATTTTGATCCTCAGGAACTGAGTCGCCGTCCGTATCAAGTGCTGTCCACCTTGTACCATCTCAGCAGATTCTTCGCTCAAAACTCGGAATTCGACGGTTTTAACCCTCAGAAACACACGCTCGAATCAGCAAAGCGCGAAAAACAGCTGAAAAGCCCCGACCTATGGCTACTTTCAAGGCTTCAACAGACAATAGGGACCTACACGGCAAAGCTGGAAACATGCGAATTCAACGTAGCCCTCGCTGCATTGGAAGATGCGGTCATAGAAGACCTGAGCAGACTCTACGTGCCCATGATTCGGAAGGAACTGTGGACAGACGACCCAGAGACGTTGGGCAGAAGGCTCGCGGTCTATTCGACACTGTGGAATGCGCTCAAAGCCATAACGTTGCTCTTCAACCCAGTTACGCCTTACCTCAGCGAGGCTTTGTATCAGAACATTTACAGACAACTCGACTCCACCCTTCCGGAAACGGTCAATCTTGAAAACTGGCCTAAACCCAATGAAGAACTTCGCAACAAAGCAGTAGAAGAGGACTTTCAAACACTGTTCAACACTGTCTCACTAGCTTACTCAGCGAGGCAGAGTGCTAAACTGAAGAGAAGATGGCCCCTCAGCAAAATGGTCGTAGTGGCCCCCGAAAAAAAACTCAAAGCCCTCAAAAACGTCGAAGACCTGCTCCTCGAGCTCACCAACGTCAAAGCCGTCGAATACTCTGAAAAAGCCCCGCACCACGTCGCAGAAGAAGGATGGGCATCAGCATCCGAGAACGATGCACAAGTCTTCGTGGATGTTCACCGTGACCAGAAACTGTTGGGCGAAGGAGTAATGCGCGACTTGGCACGAAGAGTCCAAGCTCTGAGGAAAGAACTCGGGTACAAGCCAACCGACGTACTGGAAGCCGTTCGCATAGCCGAACTCGACCAAGAAACCATCCAGCTTCTGCAACCGTACCTGCAAGAGATGAAGGAGCTAACCCGCACAAAGAACATTCGTCTCCCCGTAGACCGCGAACAAACCGAAACAGAATGGCACGAGTCACAATTGGACGAAAAGAAAGTCTACATTGCGATCGATGCGGAAAGCAAAAAACCCGTCGCATAGAACGCGCGGTAGACTTGGCTTGCAGGAGCTTCAGAATCTTGGTATGTGCGCGTGCCATGTGAGAAACCGCAACCTCAACATCTCGGATCTGCGAACACGCTCCCCAGTAAATTCTCGAATACGTTCAACCTCAAACCGAAACCGTAAGCTCTTTATCTGTTACTGGATGTTCTTTTCAGAGAGAAAATCCTCGGGCCGGTAGTTCAGTCTGGTATGAACGCCGCATTCGCAATGCGGAGGTCGTGGGTCCAAATCCCGCCCGGTCCACTGATCACTTCTTCCGAAAGAAGTTTGAGCAAAAAAAGCGAGCTTGTTTCCCTGTTTTGAATTGGCGCGCCCGATTTGGTGGGTTATCTTTTCGATGAGAATTTAAATGAATAGCGTGTACTCTCCCCACAAGCCAACTCAGTGTCAGTTCCAGTAAAATTGATGGAAACTGGTTTGCTCGCTATGCCACGCGCTCGTTCCACAACATTCTAGCGTGAAGGAGAAAAAAATGTTCACTTTGGTATTTGCTCATATCAGACTTTTTATTTTGTCAAAGATGTCCTGTGCCAGAACAGTATTTCCACAATGCTCACATTTTGTTTGGTTTCCTGAATCGGGCATCTTTATGGGCGCACCGCATTCAGGGCATTTCATTGTTTGAAGCACCAAACCGCCTTTTGCCATGTACTCCTTCAACGCACTAAAATCCAAGACTATCTGAACTCGTTCTCTTCTCTTCTCTGCCTCAATGCTCGGTATCTTGGCCGATGCGGCAGCTGTTATTCTGCCCTGCCACAGGGCGGGTTCCTTAACGGAGAAATCAAGCCTCACAGGGAAATCGCTTACGAAACCTTTCTTTGCATAGACCACGAGTTTCTTTCCCAACATTCCCTCTACGGATACACTGGAAACCCCTTCGAGCGGCAGATCAAGCGTTACGTAAACTCTCTTGGTGAATATGCCGCTTTCATGTTCAAAGATGAGACGTTTACTCGTCAAGAACAGGTTCCCAAAAACATCTTTGTGTCTGCAAGTTTCAACAAATATAGTTTGTTCATCATGTTCAAGGTTGGGCACATGAGAATCCTCGCTAACGCTTACACTCGACTCCGCAGTTTGGGCAGGCAGGCTTCTTGAATACCAACCCCACCTTTGGACAGCAGGCTTCGCAGTAAACTTTCTTGCAAGATGGACATTGCCATGCTGCAGGTTTCATGAAGCCTCCTATTTCTTTTCCACACTTGCCGCAAAAGCCCCTAACCATTTCGTCCACCTGCCAAGTGATTCTCCATAGCAAAGATAAACTTTTGGTTATACATTAGTCGAATAATGCAAATAGACCATAGTTTTGTGCTGTGGCGAACAAATCGTAACATTACTCGGGAACCCATCCTCTGCTCATGGTTATTGCGCGTTCGCTCGGCTGTTTCTTTGTTCTCAGAGTTTCGTTCACACCGCTTCCGCAATCTAAAAATCCACAGAACAGGCGCTCAAAAGAGCGTGCGCTTCACGCAAAGAATTACCATCTCGAAATGATAGAGGCTTGCAAGGAAGACCCATAGAAAATGATGAAGGAAGCATGGGTCGGTATTTTGCCTGGTCTAAGAAACTTGGAAACCTTGAGGATGTATGTAAACTGCTAAAATTAAGGTTCAAGTATGTCACTGATATGGAAGGCAAAAAACTATTCGAAAAATGGAAGTAGAAACAACATGATATGAATGGAACATCGCGCATTGCATTTGATTGTAAAAGGTCATACCATATTGTCAATAAGTACGAATAGCTCTTCACATGGATATGTTTTGAGGATTCGCTACGTTTATTTATCAAGCAGGATATTTAATAGCCTAAGAAGATGGGAGAGACAGTGATGTCCAAGAAGATTCCATCAAAAGACGAGGCATTGGAAGCACTTGATTTCATAGTGAGTGTCCTGAAGGAACACGAAAAGGACCTCGATCGTCTAATAAACGAGCTTGGGAGCGTGACTGAGAAGATGGGCGATTCTGGGGAATTGAACGCCAAGGTGGAAAGAGTTGAGGAACGACTGAGTACGCTTCAGAGTGAGATTACAAACCTCATAACTTACCTTTCAGCTCCGCATGAGACGCCGTCGACATCATTACCGCAGACTATGCCTGCCCCTCAGAAACGTGAAGATGTGCAGGTCAGAGAAGCGCATGGGCCCCCTGTTATCCTTCGATGCAAACAATGGGAAGATTTCCAAGCAATGGCCGCGGAGGCTCAGACACTGTCTTTCATGTACAGGGAAGATGACAAAACCTTCCAAGTGGATGCGGTGAAAGACAATCAAATCATGACCTATAGCGGAGAACTGCCAAAATACAACCTGCTGTTGAAATCATGGCTCTCCAACCAGTTGAGCGTTCCGGAGAAAAAAGCACTGGAAGGCGTCCTGGCCATAGGCTAACGTTCAGCTAACGTTGTCCAGACCGTTTGTACTTGATTGTGATGCAGTAACCTTTTTATAAGCGATTAGTATCTTAAGTCTTACGACGACATGAAGGGGCAAGAGGTTGAAGGTGAACCACATTTGGCCAAGAACATCTTTTTTCCGTTTTTCGAAGCCTTCTCCTTTCTCCTCAATAACGGAAAATGGCCATGCTGGTAACCGACAAACGATGAAAACCCTCCATCTCGTCCACGAATTTTCCCCAAGATGAAAGCGATGAAAGAAAACAACGCAACCCTAAAGCAGTTCCATGAAGAATTCGCCGACTTCCAGAAGACGATGGAAGAACTGTATCTTCTGAAGCGAGTGGCCGCAGACCTGAAAAGCTACAGAAAAATGATTCACCTGAAACGCTACGACTAACAAATAACACGTGCGAAAACTAGAAAGAGGGTTGAAACACAATCTTAGGACAAGTATCGAAGGAACCGAGACCTCCTCACCATCTCAAATCTGCGAACAAGCCCTCAGCGCGCGGTGGCTAGTCATACACGTTCCAGCCCAGGAATTAGACACTCCACTTGAATCGCTCACCTCAGTGAAGCTTGAGAGACAACCGTTTCCTTTTCATCGATAGGCTAAACTTATAAAAGCGAATCCAGATGACAATAATGCGTGGGCCCGTGGCTCAGTCAGGCTAGAGCGGCGGACCAGAAGCAAGAAAACTGGGTCGAGACTCTTAAGCAGCTCTCTGCCTACAGAGACATCCGTAAAGACACAGTTTGACTGTTGTCTCGGGAAGGTCGCGGGTTCAATTCCCGTCGGGCCCGCCAACCACAGTGCGAATTTGTACCAGTGCAAACTCTCTCTTTTCCTTTTTTCTTACAGAAAGACGTTTGTTGACGATTATGAACGCGTAGGTAGCAGCTGTCTCTTTGCCTTTCAAATAGGCGATGAGTGAGCTTTGGGTCAAAAACCTTAATCAATTACTGTTGGAGACATTCGCTCAATATACCCGCAGGCAAGCGACGCTCTGCCTTTCTTCGGCTTCAGATTTGTCTTTCCTGCTCATCTAAGATAGCCCTTTCTGAGCGGTATGTCATATATCTTCGAGAACTTCCTTGCGCGGGCAGCAAACCGCTTGTATATAAATGCAGCGTCCCTCAGCGTTTTAGTCTGCCATCTAAAACTGAAGATCATTTTGCAGCCTTCGATCCCAAACCATGAAACTATTGAAAATATCACAGAAAAGGCATGATTCCCGCCCGACAAAATATCTGCAAACGCGCTTAGCAGAACATTCCAAATTGCTTTTGGTCCATATCTCTGGAGTAGACTCTTCTTTCTCTCCTCTGACTTCTTGTATAGTTCAGAACTATCCATGAAATCCGTCCATGATTCAGCTCTTTCTTCACACCATTTCGCCAGTTCATCAAAGTTGAACGCAAGAGAGTCCATGACTGACTTCAGATTCTTCATTTTTCCTTCGGACGGCTTATCTGAGATGCCGTGAAACAGATTCGTCGCGTTGTTCAGCAGTTTATCGTATCTCTCGAACATCGGGTAAAATCGCACGATCTGCTGGTCTGCTTTCTTAAGTTGTTCGAAAAATAGCTCCTCTGCCACATTCTTAGCTCTTGGAATCTTTCTGTCCCGGCAATTTTCGAATATCTTCTTTTCAAGCTTCATTTTCGCGTCCACATGATTGAACAGCCGCGCGCGCTAAACAACTTGTTACACTTTCCCATTCTTTCAACATTGCTCAAAAGTCTTCCAAATTTAATAATTGTTACAAAAGGTTCGACAAAAAAATTCTTTGTGACGCTTTGTTACCGTCATCGTCCTCTGGCAAGAATCTTTTCAAAGAGGTAGTCAGCGCGCGCGTGCGCGCTATGGTTTTGATTCGGTTTACTACTTCCACATGTTCTAGAAGTCCTGCTACTGCAAAGAAATCAACAAGAAATACGAAGCCCAAAACCGACCCCAAAACGCAAGAGGCGAATAAAAACCATTTTTAACCAATTTCTGAACAGGCATGCGTGCAAGCGCTAAAAACTGAAATCGCCAATCAATTACATCACTTGCCCGTCTACTTGATTTTAGCGGCACTTGTGTTAGTTATGAAAGAGTCGACCGATTCTTCGGGTTTTTTCCTTTTGCTAGAGATCCTACCGACGCGAAAGTCATAAATGTCATTATCTCGATTCTAATACGAACATCGCTGTCACAAAACCCTTGGAAAAGAGATGAGTTCAATTTGGTTAGAGTCATATGGCATGGGCACTCATGTTTCGAACTAGAGGGAAAAAGCGTCACAATAGTGATTGATCCCTTCAAAGGAATTGGTCTTCCAGAGCCCAAAGCAGCGGCCGACATAGTGCTGTGTTCCCACAACCATCAAGACCACAACAACGTCAAACCCGTCCTGGCAAAACAAGGAGAGACCCTGGAAAGCTTTGTAGGCTCTAAAAGAGTGAAAGGGGTATCCGTTAAGGGTGTGGCTTCCTTTCATGATGATGCGGCAGGTTCCAAACGAGGAACTAACAGCATCTACTGCTTCAACTTGGACGGAGTACAGTTCTGCCACCTCGGAGACCTAGGCCATGAGCTTTCCTCCGCGGCAGTCGAGGAGATAGGAAAGGTCGATGTATTGTTTGTGCCTGTCGGAGGATACTTCACCATAGGGCCAGAAACTGCCACCAGAGTTTGCGAACAGTTGAAGCCAAAAATGATAATCCCTATGCATTACAAGATGCGTGAGCTCCACTCCATGTTTGACCTGTTGAAGACAGTTGATGATTTCTTGGAAGGGAAAAGCAACATAGAGCGGATAAAGGAGCCTTTCCTGAGCGTCGAAGAAGGCAAATTGCCCAAAGAACCAAGGATACTCGTCCTATCCCTGAAATAGCGCAGGCCATTCGTTTTCCCACCGCCTAGGCTACCGGGCAAGATCACGCTAAGCTTCGGAGACTTGAGCATCCGCCTGCAAGGCCGTACGCCTCTTCAATGCTCGTCATGCACACCGCAACATCACATCGGTTGCGCGTAAGAAAAAAGAATCGGCCAAACAACACAACATAGCAATTCTACGAAGAAACATTATGGTGCAGCATTACATGTGACGTTACAACTGAACAGCAAAGTCAACCCTGCCTACAATCCCTGACTCATACATTGAAAATTACATCGGACATTACAAATAAACGGGCCGAGTCTACTCTGAACAGTAGTTCAGCCTGTTTTTCTTCATGGTTTGTAACAATACACATTACATCTGACATTACAAGTGAAAAAGGGGAGCGACTTTCACGCACTTCTTCTAAAGCAAGCCCCACACTCTCTCACGCGCGCGCCTAGCGTGATTCAACACTCGATTTAGGGACAAGCCAGCGCCCTTCGACTGTGTTCAGGCTTTTAGCCTTTCTCTCGCCGCTTTCACTGCCTTTACAGTTCTGGTTAAGAGAAGCTGAGCTGCCTCCTGTGTGGGCCATCCTCCCAGACCGCAGTCAGGCCCCGTGAATGTCATCCTGTCTCCATACTTGGCCCAGGCGGTTTCAAACCTTTTTCCAATGATTTTCTCGTCTTCAACCATCTGCTCCGCATTAGGCTTCGTAATTCCCCTGTCGTAAAGCTCTGCCACGATTGAATTTATGTCCGTCCTTGACACGCCCACGCGTACCTGCTTGTCTGCCTGGTCAAGCATGCCCTTGGACACGCTGTCAATGTTCTTCGGCGATGCAGCATACTCAATCGACAAGACATCGATGCTCCTGACACTCAGCAAATCGGTGATTCCGGACGGCGAATGAAGATGAATCTGTCTTGTTGCTCCACTAAAGCTGAAGGCTGTCTCCAAAGTGTTCAGGATAGTTTCTCTATCTGCGAGGATGTCTTGAAAGCCAAAACTCGGCTCATCCAATGAAACGGCGACGGTCTGAACGTACTTTGAGTTGAGAATCGAGTTTTTCGCAAACCGCCTAACGTTTTCTGCGAACGCCTGAAGGATGTCATTGTGGACCGTAGACCCTATTTCTTTCAGGTATAGTTCAATCGGTCCTATGATGCACACCCTGAGCCTCACCTTCTCCCCAGTCTCTTCGCAGAGTCTCTTAGCCTCATCGTTGATCACACATACCTCTGGCAACACAGCGTGTTCTTGACTGATCAGGTATGTGCCTTCATTCATCGATTCTCTAAGAGTGTCCGCCACCTGTCTGTCCATGTCGTAATGCTGGGGGTAGTTAACGATGTCGAGCCCGGCCTCAACCTTCTTCATGAAAGAGCCTATCACTATTTTACTGAAATTGTTCAACAGGAATTCGTCCTTCTCAAGGCGCTTTCCTTCGATTATCGCTTTTCTCGCAGCGCGATAGGCCTCTTCAAACAGTCTACTGTCGGCATACGTCGGCAATGGAAAACTTCCTACATCATCGACAAGCGTTACCATGGGGACATGTTAAAACTGCAAACGATTTAAGACTATGTTAAATACCTAGCGAACATTTCCGTCCCTAACGCGCGGGTCGCTAGGTCGCAGGTTTTGTTGTTCTTTCTGAGGCGCACATTCAAGGCTCGTGGTGTTGGCGTTTTTCAAGACAATGAGGCCGGCTTTGCAGTTGTGTATGTGTGTTGTTCTGTTCCCTCAGTAGGTTTATTACTTCGTAATATAAACGATGCATGTTTTACAGCCAACAGGCCACATGTCAAACTCTTCCGTTTGCAAGCCTTGGCCCAGACGCTGGCTGGATGTGACCGTATGAATCAGAGCAAGTTTCGCAGGGACAAGCGAGGTATGATAAGCGTTGAAGCAGCCCTAGTTTTGATATCCTTCGTCATTGTCGCCGTAGCGCTCGCCTTGTTAGTAGTTGACGTTGGCTTGTTTGCAACACAACAGGGCAAACAGACTATTCAACAAGGCGTTTCAGGGTCAAGCACGCCACTGCTCGTAGATGGAGACATTCTTATTAGAGGATGCAATGCAGATGCGTCCAACATAGATGCGATGATGATACCGTTGGAAACCTTAGGCGTCAGATACGTTCCAATGTCTCAAAACCTCACCGAGATAGGCTTGCAAGTGGGAAACCGCACAGCGTACGCCGACATCTACATGGGAATAAACAACACTTTGAATCCGCAGAATACGCAGCTTGACACTCTCGTATCACGCGTCGGAAACAGTACGGGTGCAATGCTTTTCGTGGGTAACAGTAACCGCGACAACGCACTTGATTCCAACGAAAAAGGGTACCTGATTCTCCACTTCGCAGCCCCAGATGAACCTATCCAAAACGAACCCGTACACATTGAAATCAAAACAGATATAGGCATACCGCTTTCAATCGATTTCGTAATCCCATCACAAACGACACAAGGATGGCAAACTCTTGGCGGCTAGACCAGCGGCCCCAATCGAAGCAGACATCGTTCCTTTTACTTTCTCTTAGTTTCGGCAACACGAGGTTTTCGTGTGGTACGTGGGAGCGGCACAGAAGCAAATTTTGAAGCCTTAGAATCCTAGATTACTAGCTGCTTTTCGAACATTAATTAGACAGGAACCACTGAATACCGAAAGGCGAAACGAATCTCGCGCCTAATGAATATCATAGGACACAGAAACCATTCAGATCGCATAGACCTACGCACTACTTGAAGACTCCGAAAGCAGCGACTGTCCTCCAGCAACAGCGACTAGCAGGAAGCGGCAGAACAGCTCATAGACAGCGGATTTGAGCATTTACGTACGGCTCCCAGAAGACATCATGAAATTCAAGAATAGAAAATGACATGAAGCTTCGTCCTAATGGTGAAGAATTCAGAGTAACAAATATAAGCGTGGATTGGCCCATGAAAACCGATCGGTGTATCATGATGAGTATATGGAAGCTTCGTTTGTCCATGGCTGGAACGCTTGTTCTGATAGTGGGTTTGTCAACACTGTTCTTTACAGTCATTCTGAGCCTGACCGGACTCTTCGATTCCGGATATTCTGGGTTCTTGATTCTCGGCGTGTTGGTCGGAGCGTTTAACGTTGTTCAATGGCTTATCTCACCTTACATCATTGATGCATTGTACCATGTGCGTGCCATGTCTGCAACTGAGGAGCCGAAGCTGCACGAGGCTGTTGACGACCTCAGCAGAAAGAGCAACATAAGCAAGCCGAGGCTGATGCTCGCACAGATTCCCCTTCCAAACGCTTTTGCTTACGGTTCACCAGTAGCGGGAACTCGCATAGCAGTTACGAGTGGACTTTTGAAAACACTGGACGATGGTGAAGTTGCAGCTGTCGTTGGACATGAACTTGGGCATCTCAGACACAGAGACGTGCAGATCATGATGTTCGTTTCATTGTTGCCTGCCGTAGCCTACTTCGTAGGTTATTCCCTAATGCTTTCTGGCATGTTTGGAGGAAATCAAAAGAATCAAGGCAACGGCGCTGTCATAGGCACAGTTTTCATGGCTTTTTCATGGATAATGAACCTGTTTATACTCAATCTCAGCAGGCTACGCGAATACTATGCTGACAGACACAGCGCTTCAATCGTCGACGGCGGATCAGAGAAACTCTCGACCGGACTGGCAAAAATAGTTAATGTAAGCAAAAACATGGGCAGAATGGGTAGGACGAGACAGCAAACAAAGAACCTGAATGCATTCAAGGCGTTGTTCATCACAGACCCTGACCGCGCAAACGTTGACTCTGCCGAAATGCCCACGATGTCAGTAGCAGACAGTCAGAAACTGGTTCAAGAAATCTTGTCAAAGAAGCTGACAACGGCTGATAGAGTTGCCGAAGTTTTCTCGACACACCCCAACATAGTCAAGCGGCTGAAAGCCTTAAAAGAACTGGCCTAACAGCCAACCTCGATATTTCCTCTGTTTCCAGTTTCGTCACGGCAAAAGCTAAAGGTCACTGGCGAACATTACTTGCACTAAACAAGGTGACTAGTATGGAGTCTTCGAAAGTCTTCTCCGAGATAGAGAAATTGAAAACAGACATGACTAGGGTTTCAATGGAGCTAATTCGCATACCGGCAGTGGCTCCAGAGAACGGTGGGGAAGGAGAATCAAAGAGGGCTGAAAAACTAATTCAGGTTCTTAATGACGTGGGGTTTGACAAGATAGAACGACACGATGCAACAGATGAAAGAGTTCCTTCCAAGAAGAGACCCAACATAATCGCCTACTACCACGGAGAAAAAACCGCCGAAAAACTCTGGATAGTGACGCACTTGGACATAGTTCCGCCTGGAGAAGATTCACTATGGACTGTAACCAAACCTTTTGAGCCCTTGATCAAAGATGCCAGAGTGTATGGGCGGGGCAGCGAAGACAATTTGCAGTCGATGGTTGCCTCCATCTTCGCGGTCAAGGCACTGAAGAATCTGAAAATCAAGCCGAAAAGAACGGTAGCCCTTTGTTTCGTTGCAGATGAAGAACAAGGGAGCGTGTATGGCATCCAACACTTGATAAAGAAGCGTCTTTTCAAGGCTGACGACTTGGTGGTTGTTCCTGACGGAGGAAGAGGTGACGGAAGTTTCATAGAGATTGCGGAGAAAAGCATCCTGTGGTTGAAAATGCGGACGATTGGAAAGCAAACTCATGCAAGCCGCCCCGAGATGGGTCTCAATGCCAGCCGCATCGGAATGCAGTATGCCTTGGCTCTCGATAAAATCCTCCACAAAAAATATCCTGCAAAGGACAAGAGCTTCGACCCCCCGGCAAGCACATTCGAACCGACGAAAAGGGACAGAAATGTCGACGCCGTCAACATCGTTCCAGGTGAAGACACAAACCATTTTGACTGTCGGATACTCCCACGCTACAATCCTGAGGAAGTATTAAACACCATGCACAATGTTGCCGCAGACTTTGAAAAGAAAACCGGGGCGAAAATCGAAATCGAAGTCTTGCAAAAAGCTGTCGCTCCCAAACCAACAGATTCCAACGCCCGAATAGTCGTCATGCTGAAAGACGCTATAAGAAAAAGCTTGAAAGTAAGACCAAAAGTTGGCGGAATAGGCGGAGGAACTTGCGCTGCCTTCTTCCGAGAGATTGACATCCCAGCCGCCGTGTGGAGCACCGTAGACGAAGTGGCGCATCAGCCAAATGAATACTCAAAAATAGAGAACCTCACCGGCGACGCCAAGGTCTTTGCGCGCTTGGCACTGCTGCAGTAGAAAAACGCATGACGGTGCCAAGTGACAACGAGTACACTCTCACGTGAACTATAAGAAAGAGGGGGCTCAACCCTGCCCAATAAAAACTGGCAGTAGAATGCCTGCAGATGTTTTTCGGGCAGTTGCCACGGCAAAATCGTTTTAAGCCAAGATACGGCAGATAGATACTCACTTCATAGAATGGAGATGCGCATTTTGAACGAGACTTCACGCATATTATCTCAGGTTTCTAAAGAGGGACGAAAGTCTCTTCTTGAAACCGAAGCGAAAGCGGTCTGCATCGAATATGGCATACCGGTCACAAAGTTCGATTTGGCAAAGAGCGAAGAGGAAGCTGTCAAGTTTGCAAATGCAATAGGTTTTCCAACGGTCTTGAAGATTGTGTCGCCAGACATCATCCACAAATCGGACATAGGTGGCGTCATTGTCGGCTTGAAGAACGCGGATGACGTGCGCGAAGGTTACAACCGTATATTGCAGAATGTCAAGAAACACGATTCGAAAGCCAAAATTGTAGGCGTGCTGGTGCAGGAGATGGCCCCACCTTCAACAGAGGTAATAGTGGGCGCCATCAAGGATCCGCAGTTCGGTCCTGCAATAATGTTTGGGCTAGGCGGAGTGTTCGTCGAGGTTCTGAAAGACGTGACATTCAGGGTTGCACCTATAACTGAAGACGATGCTTGTGAGATGATAAGCGAAGTGAAGGCTTATCCACTGTTGAAAGGCTACCGAAACACGCCTCCAGCGGACATAGATGCGATAACCAAGATTCTGCTAAGCACTTCAAGATTGGTTACTGATCACATGGAAATCAAAGAGCTGGACCTGAACCCCGTGATCGTTTACGAAAAAGGGGCAAAAACTGTAGATGCACGAATAATACTAGAATGAACTGGCAAACGCAAGCTTGCCGATGAGATTCTTGACGAGGGAACGGCCGTCGAGATTATAAAACGATCTTTGAACTTCGAAACTGAAGAGTTGTGAACGAATGTCAGAGCGCAAGAAGAATGAGATAGTTGCAGAGTTGAACGAGAAGCTTTCGGCATTGAAAGACCAGGAGAACACGTTGGAGAGTGAAGCACGGAGATTTGCGGAGAAGCGCGATGAGCTTAACGGGCGGATGAGAAGCCTGCGAGATGAGGTTCTGGAGCTTCGAAGTCAAAGAGACGAGCTGAACAGCAAAGTGAAGAAACTGAAGCAACGTCGAAACGAGATGACGGCTGGAATTCATGAGAAACTCGAAGAGATAAAGAAGCTCGGGGAAGAGAACAAAATCCTAGCAAAGAGAAAGCCTTCGAAGAATCATGAGGTTTTGCAGAAAGAGGTTGAAAGCATTGACTGGACTATTCAGACAACTTCCTTGACGTTGCAAGAGGATAAGGAATTGGTCGAAAAAGTGACGCAATTGGAAACGCAACTGTCAATCTACAGGAAACTTGACCAACTTGCGAAAAGAGTCACTCAGCTGCGAACCGAGGCAAAGACAATGAAGTCTGAAAGCGAACTTCTACACAGACAATTGACGGAAAATGCACAGAAGAGCCAAGAGACTCACAGAAAAATGCTTGAAAAAACTGAAGAGTCAAGAGCACTCAAAACGGAAGCCGACAATATGCATAACCAGTTCCTGCAGACGAAAGAAAGAGCGAGGCCCCTGCAAGAAGAAATAAAAGCCGTGTTAAATCAAATCAGACAGTTGAAGGGAGAAATACGCGAAGAACTACAGAAAGAACGAAAGAAAAGCGAAAATGTCATGCGTGAAACACTTGAAAGGCAGGCAAAGGAGAAGTTGAAGCGCGGCGAAAAGTTGACATGGGAAGAGTTTCAACTTCTAGCAGAAAAGGGAATTACAGAGCAAGATTAAAGTGGATATTCACCAATTATAGTCACAGTACGAGATACGTATGAACGAAAAGGAAGAAAAAGAACAAAAGAGAATCCTCATTCTGTGTGTTGATAGAGACGGGGATTTGGAAACCAAAGCTGGGATAAAAACCCCCCTTATCGGAAGAGGAGAAAATCTCGACGCCGCGGTTGCATTGGCTCTAAAAGACCCCGAGGAGCCAGACGCAAACGCCATGTTCGAAGCAATACGCGTGTACGATCGCCTGAAAACGGAGAACAACCCTAAGGAAACTTTGGAAATTGCCACGCTGTCAGGTTCTGAGCTGGGAGGTGTTGGCGCAGACAGAAAAATCGTGGCAGGATTGAACGAATTATTAGAGTCTTTCTCTGCAAGTGAGGTCATCCTGGTCACAGACGGGTATTCGGATGAAGCAGTTTTGCCGCTGGTACAGTCTAGGGTACCCGTTTCGTCTGTCAGAAGAATAGTCGTTAAGCACAGCGAGTCAATTGAAGAGACCGCTGCTCTTTTGTCACGGTACCTTCGAACGGTGATGGATAACCCTCGCTATTCACGCGTGGCCCTAGGCCTGCCTGGACTGCTTATCCTGATACTTGGAATCCTGTCAATTTTTGGCTGGGTTCAATATTACTTGATAGCCTTTGCACTTGTTCTAAGCGTGTTCCTGCTTGTCAAAGGGTTTGGAATTGACAGGGCTGCCAAGGACCTCTACAGATGGGTGAAAGAGTATTCTCCCCCTCCGTTGAGGGTACAAATCTCAAATTTCTCCTTAGTCGCCGGGGCCTTGTGCGTTGTGCTTGGCGTGTACCTAGGAGGGACAAGTATTCCTGCGGCTGAAATTGCGGATTGGTTGAGTAACGTGCCCCGAATCGTAGGTTTCTTTATCGGAGGTTCAGCCACCTTGCTAGTTGTCGGGCTCTGCGTTCCACTTTTGGGTAGGGGCATCCGATGGTACATTGAGCGTGACGCCAGATTGTTGCGAAACGCAGCGCTGATAGTCATCGTGGGCTGGTCACAGCAGATACTCATTGCAACCTCTCAGCTGCTGATTACGCCTGAAATCGGATATGGAAGGATCATTTTTTCCATTGTTGTGGGCATCCTGATGGGCATAGCCTCGGTGCTAGTCATATTTGCGGTTCACAGAGCCAAAAGAGGTTTTTTTGCGGAGACGGAAGAGCAGGCTAAAGAGTTTGGAGACTCGTGATGTGCAGGAACTGCAATCTTCAACGAGAACGCGGCCAAGGTGGAGAAAGTCTTAATTGAGACGCTCGAAAATTTACTAATGAGGATATCCATTCGTGCAACATTGCAATCAGACCATGAGGTTTGAACAGTGATTAAGACATTGCTTTCTGCTATTGGCGTCTACAGGATTTATGAGGGTTGGCTATGGCGTCAGGTTGAAAACGGCAAGAAGCCGGAGCACATAGCGATAATTCTAGATGGCAACAGAAGGTGGGCTTCAGAGAACGTGCTAAGCACGTGGTTTGGCCACGAAAAAGGGGCCGATAGGGTTGAGCAAATGCTTGACTGGTGCCTCAAACTCAATGTCAAGTCTGTGACTCTCTATGCGTTCTCCACCGAGAATTTTCGGCGTTCAGGAACTGAGGTCGAGGAAATAATGCAGATATTTGAGGAACGGCTTCGGAGCCTCTTGACTGATGAGCGGATACATGGGGACAAGATACGTGTGAAAGTCATTGGCAGGGTGAATCTCTTGCCTGAAAGCATGCGGCAGCTCATAGCAGAGGTCGAGAAATCGACGCAGAATTATGACAAGCATTTCTTGAACTTTGCTTTTGCCTACGGCGGAAGAGCCGAGATTGTGGATGCTGCCAAAAGAATCGCCGAGGAAGTGCATGAGGGAAAGCTGGATCCAGAAAATGTTGATGAGAAGACATTCGAACAGCATCTCTACACCTCGCACATGCCTAACCAGGATCCCGACCTGATCATTCGAACCTCAGGTGAAGCAAGGCTCAGCGGTTTCTTGCTGTGGCAATCGGCCTACAGCGAACTCTGCTTTCTGGACGTTTACTGGCCTGATTTTCGCTCAATCGACCTACTGCGTGCGGTCAGAACCTTTGAAAAACGCAAAAGACGTTTCGGCGAGTAGCACAATCAGGCTCTCTTGCGGGCACTAACGATTGAGATAACATCTCTGTCTTTAAGTATGTAATCCTCACTCACCCTTTTCTTTTCCCTGGCTTCAATCGCGTAGATGAAGCCTTCACCGAGTTCGGTGTGAATGATGTAGGCAAGCTGGCGTGCAGTCGTTCCGTAGGGAACAAGATAGGCGTCTGGCAGCACTCTGCCCATGTGATCTGCCAAATGCTCCAGATCCTCAACAGGGTAAACGGTGATCATGCTCAAGAGCTTGAAATAGGCCGTGTTTATCGCTTCCTGAACGCCAGTTGAGCCAAAATGGAGCAGTATCTTATTTCTTATGGCCTCCAACGCTTTCGTTTGACTTTGGCTGAGGCTTTCCGATTTGCTCACTTTGAAATTGCAGTCTCCAGGCCTGTAGTCTATCAGTTGCTTTTCGGCGGCTCTTCTGAGGGCGAGCTCCGCTTCTGCGCAACAGGGAACGACGAGACGATTTGATTCTTTCAGCCGTTCAAGATTCTCCTCGGAAGGCGGCATGTCCATTTTGTTTGCAACTATTAACATAGGCTTTGCAACTTGCCTAAGCGTGTCCACAAACCTGAAAAAGTCTTCCTCGCTCCAGAACGTGGGTTTGTCAGCGTTCAGTCCCGCTTTTCTTATTGCCTCGAAGATATGGTTTCTTTTTATAGACAAGCCGCTCAGTCGCTCTTCAAGTATCGAAAGAAGGTCTTTGGATTCAGCCTCAACCGTTCTTGCAATCTTGGGCCAGTCCTTTTTGAGTATGTTCGCCATCCACATAGTTATTTCGCGTTCGAGGAATTTCACGTCTTCCAAAGGGTCGTTCTCGCCCAGCTTGCAGAGTCTGCCTTCGCAATCTGTCCCTCCAGACGCGTCGACTATGTGGATCAATGCATCAGCCTTTCTTATTTCGTCTAGGAACTGGTTGCCAAGACCTCTTCCTTCCCATGCACCGGGCACAAGGCCGGCACAGTCAATAAACTCCACCGGTATGAGTCTAACGCCCTCCATACATATAGAATTGGCCGGGTTATCATTAACATTGAATTCTTTGTGAACGCAGGGTGTTCGGACGTATCCGACTCCTCTGTTCGGCTTTATAGTTGTAAACGGGTAGTTTGCTATCTCTGCAGGCGCGAGAGTCGCTGCGCTGAAGAACGTCGACTTGCCCGTGTTAGGCTTTCCAACTATGCCTAACAGTTTTGAATAGGATTTTTGCACTCAACTCGCTCCTCAAAATACAAATTGCCAGCTTAATCGCACTGCATTATACTTCAACCACTCTACGACGCGTCACTCTATATGGCTTACGCTATTAAGGCACACGCGCAACGATAATAAAATACCATATAAAAGGCTCAAAGGGTTGACAGACCTGAGCATCTATCCACACGCCCGTCTGTCTCCTCATGATTTGTTACTGTACAACATTACCGCGGTTGTTACCAACAAAGATAGGGGGTCGACTCCGAAAGATAACGCGTTTCTCCCGAACCGCACGCTTTCTTGCCTTCGGTCGCATTTCTACACGTATTTCTGTTCTTGGGGGGAGACCATCTCTGACACTGCTGGACGTATGTGAGAGGCTGTCCGCACGTTGGACACGTAGGGAGGCGGTGCAGTTGCTGGGACATTGGATGGATAAACAGGGTAGAGCGCGCACACCGACGAAACCACAGCCCAACAACAAAACATTACAACACACATTACATCTGACGTTACAAATGAAGAGCACGGAGTCAACTCTGAAGAGATGTCCAGCCCGTTTTCTTCATGGTTTGTTACAATCCACATTACTTCTGACATTACAAACAAAAAAGGGGGGGTCGCCAACGCAACGTTGCAATTTTACAATTTTACATTACAGAAAATGTAAAATAAAAAAAGGCGGGGGCCGACAACACAACATTGCAACGTTACAATTACAGATTACATCTGGCCTTGCAAACGAAGATGGGGGTCACTTAAGTACGTGCTTTCACCGAAGCGTGTTGTCACACTTAGGCAGCAACGTTTCGCGAGTCAGAAGCTGGATAACGCTCTTTTGTCTATTGCAGAATGTCCCTTCGAGCTTTGTGCGAGATGCTTCCTGTTCGGCCGCTAGCGGTGAACCAACTTGCCAACGCAAGCCTCCGCTGTCTTGAGTTCGCGCATGTTCATTTTAACTCGGGGCTATCACACATTAATATAAAAGCCTCAGGGCTTATAGAAAGTGGGCTAAAAGCTCAAAGGACGGGAAAACATGACACTTGCACTGCCGAAAGAAAAGCTTGCTGAAATGTACCGGAAAATGCTTGAGATCCGCTGTTTTGAAGAGAAGGTTTTCGAGCTTTACGGTCAGAATCTTGTACCAGGCACGATACACCTCTACGCTGGAGAAGAAGCCGTGGCGGTCGGTGTATGCAGCAGCCTGCGAAAGGATGATTACATAACAAGCACACACAGAGGACATGGACACTGCATAGCGAAAGGTGCCGAGCTAAAGCGGACAATGGCAGAGATTCTGGGGAAAAAAACCGGCTATTGCAAAGGCAAGGGCGGTTCAATGCACATTGCCGATTTCAACGTGGGTATGTTAGGCGCAACGGCAGTAGTGGGAGCTGGCCTGCCGATAGCCGTGGGCGCTGGCTTGTCTGCAAAGCTGAGAAAAACGGATCAGGTCGTGGCGTGTTTCTTCGGCGAAGGAGCTTCAAACCAAGGAACATTCCACGAAAGCATAAACATGGCATCAGCGTGGTCATTGCCTGTGATTTTTGTCTGCGAAAACAACCTTTACGCCATGGGAACGCGTCAATCAAGGATAATGAACGTCGAAAACATCGCTGACCGCGCCGTGGCCTATGGAATTCCAGGCGTGACGGTGGACGGAAATGATGTTTTGGCGGTTTTCGAAGCCTCGCAAAAGGCTGTTGACCGCGCCAGAGGCGGAGGCGGGCCAACGCTTATCGAATGCAAAACTTACCGTCACAAGGGCCATTCCAGGGTTGATCCGGCGAAATACAGGCCGAAAGAAGAGGTTGAGCAATGGTTGGCTCGGGATCCACTCAAACGGTTCAAGGAGGTATTGCTGCAAAATTCCGATTTTTCACAGTCTGAGGTTCAGGAGATTGAAGAGAAGATTGCTGCTGATATCGAAGATGCCGTGAAGTTCGCCGTGCAAAGTCCTTATCCAGCTCCAGAGGAAGCCTTGGAAGACGTCTACGCCTAGAGGGGGAGCATGTCGTGCGGAGAATGACCTATCGGGAAGCATTGCGTGAAGCTTTGAGAGAGGAGATGGGCCACGATTCTTCAGTGTTCTTGCTTGGCGAGGACATTGGCAGGCACTGGGGCGGAGCCTTCAAAGTAACAGACGGTTTGGCTCAACAGTTTGGAGACGAAAGAGTCAGAGACACCCCCATATCAGAATCCGCAATAGTGGGCACGGGCGTTGGTGCTGCGATAACAGGGATGCGCCCCGTCGCTGAAATAATGTTCGGAGACCTGACCGCCCTGGCCATGGATCAGATCGCGAACCAAGCCGCAAAAATCAGGTACATGTTCGGCGGTCAAGCATCATGTCCACTCGTAATCAGAACACCGTTTGGGGCGGGTGTCAATATCGCCTCTCATCATTCACAGAGCCTAGAAGCATGGTTCATGCACGTACCCGGGCTGCAAGTCGCTGTGCCCTCAACCCCGTATGATGCTAAGGGGCTCTTGAAAACGGCCATACGCGGAAGCAACCCGGTCCTTTTCTGCGAACACAAACTGCTCTATCCAGTCGAAGGTGACGTGCCAGAAGACGAGTACACCATTCCTTTCGGAGTGGCCGAAGTCAAGAGGAAGGGGTCGGACGTCACTGTTGTCGCTACTATGTACATGGTTCACAAGGCGCGTAACGCTGCTGCTGAGCTTGAAGAGGAAGGATTGAGTGTTGAGGTTATTGACCCACGAACATTGACACCGTTGGACAAAAAAGCGATAGTTGATTCCGTGAAGAAAACGGGAAGGCTAGTTATCGTGAGTGAAGACTGCAAGACTGGGGGCGTGAGCGCTGAAATCTCTTCCGTGGTAGCTGAAGAAGCCATTGATTACTTGGACGCTCCGATAAAGAGAGTAACTGGCGCAGACACGCCGATACCGTTCAGTCCGCCCTTGGAGCAGTACGTGATTCCGGACGAAAAAGCCATAATCAAGGCAGTCAAGGAAGTTGTCTGAAATGGTGACCAAAGTCGTGAGCCCAGACTCACCTTGACGATGAAGGAGGGTACGGTGGCAAATGGTACACGAAAGAGGGCGAAAGCGTTGAAAAGGGCGAACCGATTGTTGAAGTTGTATCAGAAAAGGCCACTTACTATTCGGAAGCGCCATCCTCGGGCATACTGAGAAAAGTTCTGGTGCAAGCAGGCGTCGACGTTTCAGTCAACGCAGTCATAGGCGTTATAACCGCTCCCGACGAGACCTTCTCAGACGCGGAGACACGCGAAACAGTCGAGCCTCAAAACGAGATGGGAGTACTCAAAAACAAGGGCTCAAATCTCAACATTGCTGTCCAAACGCTCGGAAAGTCTTAAGTGCGAAGTTGCAAAGAAACCATTGAGCCACGATGAAAGCTGCTGTGTACTACGGTCAACAGGACATACGAATAGAAGAAATCCCCACCCCCGAAATAAACGATGATGAGATCCTCGTCCAAATGAAAGCCTGCGGAATATGCGGGTCCGACTTCATGGACTGGTACCTGAAACCACGGGTCCCCTTGGTTCTTGGGCACGAACCGGCTGGAACAGTGGCGAAAAAAGGAAAAAAAGTGGAAAAGTTCAGTGTCGGCAACCGGGTTTTCGTGCACCACCACGTTGCCTGTTTAACATGTCACTACTGCCTGCACGGAGACTACACCCTCTGCAAACAGTTCCACGAAACGAACATAAAACCCGGCGGCTTCGCCGAATACTTCAGAGTCCCAGCCGCAAACGTCCAGATAGACACGTTGAAAATCCCGGAAACAATCTCCGATGACGAGGCGACCCTCATCGAACCCATCGCCTGCTGCATAAGAGCCATAAAGAAGTGCAACGTGCAAACGGGCGACACTGTAGCAGTTATCGGCGCCGGAGCGACAGGCCTCATCCATACTGCACTCTCAAAAATCTACGGGGCGACGAGGACAATCGTAAGCGACCTCATCGACTTTCGACTCAGACTGGCGGAACGGTATGGAGCAGACGTCACCGTCAACCCGAAAAGCAGAGATCTAACCGAAACCGTCAGGGCCGAAACCGACGGAAGAGGCGTCGACGTAGCCGTCGTCACCGCGCCAAACCTGGATGCCTACAGAGCGGGCATCAACGTCTGTCGAAAAGGCGGAAAACTCTGCGTCTTCGCACCCACAGACCCGGAAAAACACCTGCAGATAAGCCCCAAAGAACTGTTCTTCTCCGAAGTGCAGATAATCCCCTCATACTCAACATCGCACCTGGAAACAAGAACTGCCCTCCAGCTTCTGGAGACAAACAGAATTAACGCGAAGCCGCTCATAACCCACCGTTTCAGGCTCGCGCAAACGGCACAAGCCTTCAGGACAGCCCTGGAAACGAAAGAAAGCCTAAAAATCATCATCACCAACTGAAATGGCCTCAACCCAACGCTTCAAGAACGTTGAAACTCGCACCGGCACGTTTGGCTAAAGGTTTATTAACAAACGCTTTTTGATTGTCACGAATGGAAAAAGCCAAAATCGTTGTGATTGGAGCCGGCATAGTGGGTCTGGCTGTAGCCGCAAGACTCTCGGAAAAGAACCAGGACGTTTATGTTCTGGAGAAAAACAAGAGGTTTGGACAGGAGACCAGCGGGCACAACAGCGGAGTGATCCACTCGGGTATCCATTACCCGCCTGAGTCTCTCAAGGCCGAACTGTGCGTGAGGGGCAACAGGATGCTCTACGACATCTGCGAGAAATATGAGGTTCCCTGTAAGAAACTGGGTAAGCTCACAGTGGCCATTGAGGATGAAGAGATAGACGAGCTTGAGAGGCTGATGCGGCAGGGGGAAGCAAACGGCGTGGAAGAATTGAAGATGCTTGAAAAGGAAGAAGTCAAGCGGCTGGAACCCAACGTTGAAGTTGAAAAGGCGCTCTATTCGCCCTCAACAGGCATCGTTGAACCCGACGAGTTAATGATTCATTTCTATGCGGAAGTCCAGAAGCACAACGCCCTGTTCGTCCCGATAACCGAGGTCACGGGCATAAAGAAAATGGGCGACGATTATGAAATAGGCGGAGTCAGCATCGACGAAAAGTTCACGATCCGAGCGGAGGCGGTCATAAACTGTGCAGGCCTCAACTCAGACAGGGTGGCTTCGATGACGGGACTGGACATCGACCAGCTCGACTATCGGTTGCACCTGTGCAAGGGGGATTATTTTAGGCTGAGCGGAAAGCCCCTTGTCAAGATGTTGGTGTACCCGGTTCCGAAGGGGCCTGGACTCGGTGTCCATCTGACTCCGGACATGGCTGGCGGGGTGAGGCTGGGACCGAACGCCTACTACGTCAACGACGTAAGCTATGAAGTTGAATCGAGCGAGAAGGAGTTTCGTGAAGACGTGAAAAGATTTCTGCCCTCCATCGTCGAACGAGAGATAAGAGCTGACTCGGCCGGCGTGAGACCGAAGCTTCAGGGTCCGGGAGAAGGGTTCAGGGATTTCGTGATAAGGCATGAAGCTGACAGAGGCTTGTTCGGGTTCATAAATTTGGTAGGCATAGAGTCTCCGGGCTTGACTGCATCTCCAGTAATCGCTGAACTCGTTTCAAGAGTATACGATGAGGAAGTAAGCAAATAAGAAGTCGGCGCGTGTCTCCTGCCACACTGTAAGCCACCGTCAGCATCAAGCCTTCAGAAATTTGGCAACATCATGTGATAGTGGGCTTCCGTGTTCTTTTCCCGCCGGGACGAGTTGAGTCTGAGCTTTTTGTGACGCACAGAAGATTATAAGACAATATTCTGAATATTGAGCGCAGATAAGGGTGAAGGCTAAAATGGACATTCTGTTCAGGAAACCTGGAAAGCGAAGTCGCGGCATCGTAGGCATTGAGGCTGCGATTGTGCTCATCGCTTTTGTGGTGATTGCGGCGTCTTTCGCTTATGTTGTGATTAACATGGGTTTCTTCGCGGCTCAGCAGACTAAATCGACGATAGGTAAGGGAATTCAGGAGGCTACGAGCTCCTTAGAGATTGACGGCTTCGTCACGGGTGAGACAAACTCTTCCAACGTGGCAATAACATTTCTCGCGATACCGTTAAAGCTGTCCATAGGTCAGGACGAGGTCGACTTATCAAACAATACCGTGGTCGTTGCAGTTCAGGACGGGAACTTTTCGCTCGCAAACGTCTATGGTGGCGTGCGCACCTCAACCGAGGCGTCTGTTACTGACCTCATGGCAAGCGTGACTGGCGCGCCCAACGCGACGTGTTTCATCTACAACTTCCACTCCAGCACGGACACTGCGCTTAAACAGAACGCCAAGGCTTACATGATCATAAGCCTGGGAAACACGTACGGGCTCGTGCCCTACACTAAAGTGAACATAGAGATACGAACAAGCGTGGGCGCAGCGTTGATGATTCAGAGAGACATCCCAGGCGGGTTGGAGCCCAATAGCCTCGTGGATCTAGGCTAGCAGACCCACGCGTACCGTGACCTCTGGAACCCTAACTTCGGTGCCCCGCGTGCAAGTTGGGTTTCGAATCCTTGCTTTTTAGTGCCCAATTCGTTTCTTTTGAGTAGTACTCAAAAGATTGCATGGCACCTAGCGCAGCGAGGGTGTTTGGCAGCTTCCCGCGTGTTTGTTCTTTTGCTGTTGCATTTGCGAGGCGGAGCTTTGTCCTAAAATGTCTTAACAAACCTGATTCCTAACCGCGGGGGCGGCTGTGGGAGGGAAATCTCCATATACGTGAGCTTACAGTTTCAACTGCGTGAACCTGGATGAAGGCCGCGTTGCTTTATGGCGTGAAGGACTTGAGGGTTGAAGATGTTGAAGTGCCCAGGGTTGGTGCTGGAGAAGTTCTCGTCAAGGTCAAGGGAGCCACGACGTGCGGGACAGATCTGAAAATCTTTCAGAGGGGCTACGTTGAGAAGATCATAAGTCTTCCGACGATTTTCGGGCATGAGTGGGCTGGGGAAGTGGTTGAAGTCGGTGAGGGCCTTGAGTGGCCGCGGAGCGGAATGCGCGTGCGTGCGGGTAACAGTGCGCCGTGTTTACACTGTGTGATGTGTCAGAGAGGCAAGTACAATCTCTGCGAGAACATGATTTGGCTGTGGGGAGCGTACGCTGAGTACGTCAAGGTGCCGGCCCGCATGGTGTTGGTGAACATGCAGGAGGTTCCCCAAAATGTTTCCTACTTAGAAGCTGCTGTAACGGAGCCGTTGGCGTGTGTTTTGCACGGAGTTGAGGATGCAGGGGTGAAGCTCGGCGACACGGTTGCCATAATTGGGGCGGGGCCTATCGGGCTGCTGCATCTACTAACCGTCAAGAGGATGGGTGCTGAAAAGGCGATATTGATTGACCTTGTGGACGAAAGACTGGAAGCTGCGGCGAAACTCGGCGCGGACGAGACGATTAACGGTGGAAAAGAGGACGTTGTTGAAAGGGTGCGGAGCTTAACTGGCGGGTACGGTGCGGATGTGGTGATAGAGGCGATAGGGTTGGCTGCCACTTGGGAACAGGCTCTGAAGCTCGCGAGGAAGGGCGGTGTTGTCCTCGAGTTCGGCGGATGTCCTCCAGGAACTGAAATCAGAGTCAACGCTGAACAGGTTCATTATGGGGAGTTGACGGTTCTGGGTACTTTTCACACGACCCCGTTGCATTTCGGAAGGGCGCTTGATTTCATAGCCTCGCGAACCATAGACGTGAGGCCCCTCATAACGCGCGAAATTGGGTTGGAAGATATTCGTAAGGCGTTCGATGTGCTCTCAACTTCCAAGAACGAAATAAAGATAGGAATAATCCCCTAGGTTTCACCGTGTCACGTTGTTTCCTGTTCCTGGAGAGTATCAGTACATCCCTTTCGCATGTGCGTTCAAATCCTTCTTCAAGCAATGCCATCCGTCCGTCTTCTCTTGATTGCGCGTGCTAGCGTGTTGCTAAATTCGGGGAATTGACCTGAACTTGTTTGATAACGTTGGGCTTGGATAGACACACATGATATAGTACATAGATTTGCGATGGGAACCGTGCATGCTTGGAAGTTGAGCAGAAATTGACACAAACAATTCGATTTAGCAACGCCCTAGCGCACTTGGCGTGCACGTAGGCGAAAGACATTCTTTCAGAAAGAATCTGGTTCTGTCGTAGTCACTGTTTGGGTTCCTCTGGAGCTCAGTCGTGTCAATTCTTTCCCAATGTCAATCGGCGCTTTTGCCTTGCGTTCTCTTTCTTAGGATAAGTGCCAGGATGCCGAACAGGATCCACCACGCTACTGCATCGTATACGAAGTTCTGCCAGGAGAACCAACCAGTCAGAGGTGGGCTGTTTGGATAGGCATATCCCTGTTCTCCGTGCCAATTGACCGGAATGCCGTAGCGGATGTCTATCTTGCCTGCTGTGCCATGATCCCGTCCGTAAAATCCAGAGAGCAGTGTGACAAGCAAGCCTAGCACGAGAACCAAGAAGACTAGAGCTCCCCTCATTTCAGCTTCACCGGTTTCAATTTAGCAACTGAAGTTCTTATAATGTTCTGTTTTCTTCGAAATTCACAGCGCGCTATGTTTCCGCTTCTGGCTCCCGAAACGTTGGTGTCCAAGAGCGTGAGGTTGTGCCGCGAGAGAACTCCGTGACCGGCGGATGCTTCAACGTTGGCCCCCCTATCTTCATTTGCAAGGTCAGTTGCAATGTCGTGATGTAATGTTGTGTTGTCGGCCCCCCCCCCGCCTTTTTTTGTTTACGTTTTTTGTAATGTTGAATTGTAAAAGTGTATTATTGCGTTGGCGACCCCCATTTTTTGTTTGTAATGTCAGATGTAATGCTGTATTGTACTGTTTTGTCGTTGACGCGTCGTTTTGTCGGCTACGTCGGATGTAATATTGTTTGGTAACAGTTCTTGAAGGAGCGTTGCGGCAGGGTTTGCGGAGGCTGCGGGGAGTGGGGTGGGGGCTTCCAGTGTTTGTTTTTACGTTTTTTGTGATGTTGTTTTGTGAAAAAACAACATGGAGCAGATGCGGGTTGGCGCAGTATCTGCGGGCTTTGTTCTCTTCTTTCCCGGTTCTGCGTTTGGCTTTTTCGAGTGACAATTGAATAGCCAGACTCAAGCTATGAATTGTAGATTCATAACTCTTTTCTAGCATGAGGCTTCTGATATGGCATAAGTGAGAAAATGAAAGTACATGGGTACAAGCGAAGTAAACCAGGCGGAAAACACAAGATAGTGCATGTAAAGAGCTATGTGAGAAGAAAGTAGTGCTGGCGCTTCCTTCCATATCCTGCATGATCCCCTATTCTTGAACTAAAGACAACCCTATACCGCACGCTATGTACTGAGGTAGGCTTCTGGCATGAAAGGTTAGGATTAATCCGTTGGTGGAGTGTTGTATGCGCGCCTTGAGTATACTTCAATACACCTTCCAATCTCAACTCCGCCAAGAAGACCAAGAAGAATCATGCCCAATCCAAGCCACGCGTGCGTGCTAAGAAACAGAAAACCATATTCGTCGACACCAAAGATTATTACAAGCGCAATTGCAATGAAAAGCACAATGATCCCAGCAACAAAATCTTTTGTGCTCGCTGGTTTGTATGCATATTCCCAGGGCATTTCCCTCACCTGTGGAGCATCTGAAGGCAGAACTGTTTAAGTCAGAATCGAAACTGCCCATCCTCCTGTGTCAAATGTTCCGATAGAGCGCCCCGGAAAAAATCAATAAAATACACGGAGATCGGCCCGTGAACGACTGTCGCTGACAAGAGCTTTTATAGCGATGCATTCATGATAATCTAGCGAAAAGTCTCATGTCTCAAGTTGAAGGCTACATTCTCAGAATTGCTACTAGGGAGTGGGTCAATCAAGTCTTCAGCATGGCGATTTATTATACGAACCTGCGTAGAACGTGGAGGAGGGGACAAACCGTACTGTTTGTGCACAAGACCAGCGTAGGCGACGCTCTGGTAGGTTATGGGCTAATAGAGAAGGCTTGGGAGAAAGATGAGCTGTGTGAACAGGACAAGTGTGAATGTGAGAAAGGCGGCTGGACAAGAGCAATTGAATTCACATATGTGAAACAGTTTGATAAGCCACTATCTAACGCTTACTGATAAGTGATAAACTACATTTTGAAAGCCAGTTCATGCGCGCGCACACTCACTATCTCCAAAGCTGAATGCTATCTAGTCGTGAAAACTAAGCTTCGTTTGTCTTCCGTTTCTTCTGTCCCTGGGGGACATTCCTTAATGGGCTTCCTTTCCTTTGACATAATCAACGCCGAACTTGGAAAGAGACACAACATCTCGACTTTTGCCATGGAAGTCTACATAACCTTTTGAATGAAGGTTTCCAAGAACCGTTGCAAAACTCTTTCTGATGCCATACTTCTTCGCGATTGTCTGCCATTTGATGATGGACGCAACCTTCTCAACAGCGTAATAGCTCATCGCGATTATCTTATTGTCAAACATCCGGAACAAAATCTCTTCTTCGTAGTCTTTCAGCATTTTCTCCTGACTTAGTAGACTTGAGGTACTATATAATAATTTAGTACAACTATGCAACAACGTTTATATAACAATACTACCTGTTAGGATATTAATAATAATAAAATAAAATCGATATATCGAAAAACAAGCGGAGGGGGAAAAGTAATGCAATCGAACAGAACGAGCTTTCCAGAAGCTGTCAAAACAGTACTTGACACGATGGAAAAGAAGAGAACGCTTTCGGTGAATGCCTTATCACACGAAACAGGCCTTAACAGAAGAACAGTAGAGAAAACTTTGAGGCTTCTTCTAGATGTCCAACCATATTTTCTCCACAGATCCTTGAGACTTGTCGAAATGAACCACTCAAAATTGATAGAGATAAACGAGAAATCGGGACTGCTTGACCTTCCAGAAAACATACAGAACCTGATAATAAGGACGGTATATTATCCGAACCCTTCAAAAGAAGAAACAATCTTAACCCACATCCTCTTGAAAGAAGCATTTTCACCGGAAAAGGCTATCTCCCTAGAGAAAGATGCGACAGTCCGAAAACTTGTGAAGCAAGGACAAGTTCTGGAAGAGCGCGCGCTCTTCTATTTGTCTGACGAAGGGAAGATAGTGGCAGAGGGAGCCTTGAAGCTATACCCTGAACTGAAAGAATTAGCCTACGCATAACGAGAGGACAAACCAACCCCCAGCTATCACTCGCCGAGACCTGCCAAGGAAGAATTTTCTTCCGTAGCCCGCAACAAGCGCATTCACTGCCAAAGCTCGGCGTGCTCAACATTCTCAAGTCGAGTTTCAGTCATTCTTGTTCAGTCTCTTGTCCATACATCTGATCATAGGCTGACTCTATTGCAGCCTCTTCCTGGTTTCCTATGTCCTTGGTTCTGCATTTTTCCTGTCCCAAGCAATCTTTGCAGTATTCAAAGGGCAGGTCTTTGTCATTGGGATTAGCCGACCAACCCGCGTGGCCAAACCATTCGCATTCTAGAGGAAGACTTAGCCGGGCTAAGTCGTGCTGTATCTTTGTCTGTGTTGCTTTTCTCTGAGTTTCCTCTTTCTTCATGGTTTTAGGCAAGTTTGTTCTCCCTCTTCAATCACCCTGAAAATGTTGGGAATAGACTCGAGAAACTTTTCCTTCTCTCCGTAGGAGAGCTTCTCAATGATTTCAATTAGGCCGTTGATAGTGACCCGGTAAACTTTAGTGACATCCTTGAGCTTCCACTCGAGGGCTTCGTGAAGGAAGGTCTGCCAGGCGTCTTCCTCAGCCTGGTCGAACAGGAAGAGCGTGTTAGAAGATGGTTCTATGAGGCCGTGTTTGTCTCGGCCAGGGTCAGGCGTCCAACAGACTTTCAAGGGAAGACCCAGCCGGTCCAGACACTGCTGCATCTTTGCCTGCACTCGCGATTCCTCAAGACTGCGAGTGGGCCCGTGCGATTCATCACCCGACTTTCCACTTTTTGACCGACTTTCACCTGGACCCATTCAGTGCCCTCCAAAGAAGCACGGGTCTGTTCGAGAACTCCCAAGCGCGTGTCGCAGCGGGAGATTTGGGAAGATGTTCCGGGCTTGTCGAAAGCATAAACAAGCACCTCCCAGTTTCCGGATTCGAGGCTGAATCGAAGATGTTTGGTGGAGGCATCCCTTTCCCTCCTGCTGAACCGCACGCGCGATTGTTTGCGGGCGGGGTGGCCTGGGCGGCAAGCCCAACTTCCCGTTTTGCCACTTTGCGTGAACCAATGTCGATAGACAGAAGAAGCCCACTCTCCGCTTCTTTCGCGCGCGCTGTTTCGCGGCGATACAACATCTCATAAAAACCACGGCAAGGCATTTAGACCACTCCTGAAGACTTTTCACTTGACCGCTTTTGTTGTCCCAAGACTGTTTCGCGGAGCATCTCCTCGAGCTCTTCCCTGGAATGAGACAGAAGCGCAGTCATGGTTTTGCTCAGGTATCGTCTTTTGATCTTGGTCTTCCCACCTTTCTTTCCCTTTTTGTTTGAGTAGTAGTGAAGATAAGGGTAGGGTCCGTGAAGAGCCCCGCCGTTTTGGCAGTGGCAGCCCCGTCCTCCACAACAAACTCTTTCCATAACCACGCTGCCCTTGAATCCTTTGAGTTTTAGGGCTTTTTGAATCGACTTTTTGCCTGGAGTCTTGGGACAACCTGCTTTTGAGGGTTTAGTGACTGGCTTATCGTCCCCTTTCAGTGATGTGGCCACGTGAGAGGGCCCTACCTCAGCTTTGCTTGTCCCAAGACCTTTTTCATGGAACCCCTCGCAACCCGGATCGTCAGGTAGGTTTCTGGGAATCTCAGCCAACAGCCAGTTGCAGAAGCGAGGATTTCCTTCTGTGAGCTTATCACATTTTGAGCAACTGGCCTCTTTGCGCGCTTCATTCATCCCTGGCAAGCCTCCCGTTTTGGCTGAGTGTGTGAATGGTTGAAGGTAGCAACGCGGGAAACGAGGGTTTGCCCGGAGCCGCTTCTCTTGGCGCAGCGGCGGAAAAAGCTGTAGGAGAAAGACCTTTCCCAGCCGGTGTGTGCGGCACTGCCTGTTTTCCGAGTTTCAAGGACTGTTCGCTGTGGCAGACAAAACCTTTCTCGCCCGCTCGTTGCCTCACCGTTGCGCGCGCGCTGAAGGCAGCGGAAATCGAGGGCTTGCCTGGACCCTGTTGGGGCAGAGACTGCCCATTCCCAGGCTTAGAAAGTGTTTGAGGAATTGTTTTGTGGCAGAGGCCTTTCTCGTCCACATGCCTTTCAACCTGCACCGTTGAGTCTTGCAGGATTTCGCCACAATTAGCACAAAAGGAACGCCCTGAGTGTGTGATGAAGCCGTATGCAGCGACCTCGCCTAATCTTCGGCCGCATCGTCGGCAAAGCGTCGCCCGGTTTCGTGAGCCCACATTCACTTTCAGCATTTCAGTCACTCCTGAGCTTTTCGTCTTGCTCGACGCTGCTCGCGCCGACAAAGTTGGGTTTTTTGCAGTTTTTAGGCATGGCTACTCTGTGCAGTTTTTCGGGTTTTGTTCCCGCTAGCCTGTTAAGAATGTATTCTGCAGCCTCATCCCTTGCCTTTGGATCCTTGAACGTGGTTTCGACGTATGAGCTGACTTGCTGTTGAATAATCTCTCTCCACCCGTCAAAAGGAAAGGTCTTCAGGGTTTCGTCAAGAGGCTGTCTTAAGTCCAACGTGTCAAGAGATTTTTGCTTAACGATTAGGGTTTTCCACTGGTCAACAGCTTTTTGGCCTCCGAACATCGTGAACATCAAGTCTTTAATGTACTGGTCAAGGGCTCCGTCTATTCGTTGCTGTGTTTCCACATTGAGAACATCATCGGGAGGTCTGACTTTCCGTTTCGTGCCTTGTGCCTCAATCTTCTTAGTTATCCAGTTGAGAAACTCTTCAGGAGTGAAGGCGTTAAGTTCGATTCTATAGTGAACTTCGATAGGCTTCAACAAGTCGTCGCCTTTCAAGTGGGTTAGCGCGAAAAGTTCCTCTTGAGACAGATACTCCAAGACGTTCTTAGGTATCCTCTTAGGCTTTTTCAGCACAACCTTCTCTGGCTTGAACCCAAGCTCCATTCCTTCCAAAATTGAGAGGCCCAAATCAACAACCTGAATCCGGTTGTCCTTCATTCGTTTACTTTCCCTAGACAAGCCTAAGTATATGCTAGTGCCGAAAACATCACCATCATGAACGGCGTATATGGGAATCTGTTCATTCCATTCCTTAGCTGTCTGTTCGATACGGTGTAACAGCCTACGCACCGAAAAAGTGCTTTGCCCTTGTCCGCCTACCGTAAGTGCGTCTAACTTGTCCTGCAGCCGGTCAGCTCGAACTACGCGTTGAAGACCCTTCTTTTCAAATACCCAAACCTGACCGTACAGCCATTTAGGTATCTCATAACTTGCCTCACCCTCAGTGCTGAGATAAACAATATTGTCGTTCCGAGGTTCACATAGAATAGAGTTCGCTTGCAACAGCAAACCGTTAAGATCCACGCCTCTCTTTTTGCACTCGTCAAGAATGAGAGGGAAATACTTGTACTCAGGAGCGAAAGCACTCAGACCTTTCTTTTCAAGAAGATTGCAGACGGTATAAAATAACATTCTCTGTTCGAAATATGGATATTGGCCGTCGCTCGTTTCATGCTTTTTTGCTTCCTCTATAATCTCATAAACAGCTTCCATCTGTCCTTCCGGAACCTCAATTTCGCCAGTAGAGTTTCTGAGTAGCTCAAACCGTTTTTTTGCTCTTTTGTAGAATTTGGTTGCTCTGTCGATTGTGTCTCCTATGTTGAATACATCAGTGTTTATCTCTGTCTTGCCCGGGTCCTTGTATGGAATGTTCGGACAGGTTATGTGAACGAGTACTGTGACGGGTTGATCACGTCCAATCCCGTTCTTCTCGCAGACACCTTTGACGCCGGGCCAATCTCGGTTGCGCTCTTGGAAGAAAACGAGTCTGCCGAAGGGGTCTTCCATTTTAATGCTCCGGTTCAGGCCGACGTGGATACGTCGCCCAGGTATGCCAGTAACTCCGACGGCCACTTCAAGCACGTACGGAATTTGAACTTCGCTTTCTCCTTGCCTGAGAATTGAAGTATTCTTGTAGCATTTGTAGACAAAGCTCTTGGCTGAGTTTAATAATCCGTCAATTTCTTCAATTCTATACCCGAGGTTTGTTCTTCCGATTTTGCCTAGAATGTTCGGGCTTGGAGCATTACACACTTCCTTCATGGCCCTATGGAGTCTAATGATGAGTTCTGGCTTGCCTAGAAGTTGCTCTTCAAGGCAGTTCTCCATGCTAGCTCTTTTCAGAATTTCCTTGACCTGTTCATCACGGCTTGCCCCCCAAAACTGGCGAATAAAGCTGTCTAGTTTGAAATGTTCTCCGCGTTCTACGTGATCTCTGACTTGCGTTTCATATCTCTCTACGTACTCGTTTTCGCTGAAATGATGAGGGCTCTCCCTCAGTTCTTTTGTCTTGGTTCTTGACACGTGACTGTCTGCCACTATGGCTCCTTGGAAAGTGATTCTTGCTTGTGGATTGAAACAGGCGAAGGATTCAATGTCATGCCGATAACGTTCTGGGTCGCCCCATTTTTCTCCATAGATAGGCAGAAAAACTATGACGGTTGTGCCGATTCTCTTCTTAATTTCCTGCTGAACAGGCGGAGGGACCACAACTTCACCGTTGACGTATTCGCCATGAATTTCGTACCTTGTATTCCCACTCAGGATAAAAATGGGAATTTGCTCTGTCTGCTTCGCATGGAACAGGGCGAAGTTTGCTCCAATAATGGCTTTCCAAGCGTTTCCCAGCGCGCCTCGGCTCGCATATTTATAGTGAAAACGGCTGCTGTAGAAACGTTTGAAGTCTCGGATATTGTTGATTTTTTCTTCGTCCATGCCTGATCCGTTGTCGTCAACCTGAAGCATCATGGTCGAGTCATTGCTTTTTTTGACATCGACCGAAACTGTTGGAGTCCGTAGATTATCGGTTTCGTCACAGATGTCTAAGGCGTTGTCTACGAGTTCCTTGAGTATTAATTTGTCCAAGTTCGCTGGGATTGTTGCAGTCAGACGTTGTAACCCTTCGAGGCTAAAATAGTCAGCTTCTTTAGTTCTAGGCAACATTCGCCGAGGAACGAAGTCAAGACCATGACTAAGTCCAGGTTTGATTGTGTCTGCAAGGGCAGCCATGATGATGCCTCTAAGTTCCCTCACTCAATGGGCCGGGTTTCCTGCGCCCTTGCCTCAGCCTCCCGTGAAAGCTCCGTCTGCTCGCCGTCGACTTCGTGCGCGCGCGCTTCTGTTTTCTGCTGCATTTCCAAGGCATGCTCGAAGTCGGCCAACAAAATTCTGAGAGATTTTACGATGTCGGCCAATGATGCTTTTTCTGGGTAGACGACAGCTGAGACTCGGTTACCTACAAGTTTCAAATTGAGCCCAAGGGCGTCGACGACTTCACGTGGAATATAGGCCACGTGCTGTTTCTCGTTGATTTTTATTTCAAACTCAACCATGTTGACGCCTATGTTTTTCCTATGGAAACCATAAGCTTATATCACGAGTTTACATCTTATAAACTCTCGTCAAGGCGTTAGGTGCTGGTCTTGGTCAGAAGATTGAAAAACAAGAGAGATAAATGGCAAGCAGCTCGATGGGACAAAAATCACCAAATCATCAAGAAAATAATCGACGAAAGATATCTTAGGCATGCTTTTTCAGTTTCCGACATCATGGAGTCACTGAAGGAGAAAGTTGAGGGGACCAATCGCAATCATGCAGCCGATGAAGGATGGATTGATGAGGGGGTTCCAAGTCGACAAACAGTTCACGCACACCTGAAACAGTTTGTTAGCGAGGGAGAAATAACATGGATTAGAAGAGGTGAATACTCATCGAAAACCGTATCCGAAGCCCTAAAAGAGCACCTTGGCAGGGACTCGTATGACTTACTTGACTGGTTCATGGATCAATTACAAAGCTATAATGTTCCACCTGAACTTCTGGCTGAGGGCAGGACCCTACTACAGAAGCATCTACTGTTCCTAGGCGGCGTACATATTTTCCTTGAAGATTTTCTCTTTAAGGAATTAGAAAGCCAGTTACCATTGGCCAGTGCGTTAATCATGGTGCTAGGAACTAAAGGAGAAACTGGAGAGAGGCAAGACATAAGGAGGCTTGCCAGCCTTGGTGTTCCCTCCAACTTGACTATACGTATGCACGCGAGCTATGGAAGACCTGAACCTCTAAAAGTTGGAAATGGGACAGTGTATGGCGAGACTTGGAAGGACGCGGCTGCCAGCCTCAATCCCGTCATTTTTAACGTCACTATCGCTGCTTGTTGCGCGGAAATATCTCTTGGAAGACTGTATGAAAGAGTCGGCAAAGAAGCGCCTAGGCTTTTCCTAGGCAGGATGGTGATGGGTGAAGGAAGAGAAGCCCTTCAAAAAACAGCGAATGACGTACTCAAAATCGCGTCATGGTGGATTAATGAAATCTCTAGCTATATACCTGCAAGTGGAGTGCTCCAGCTCCTGACTGTTCTCTTGATCTACAACACACGAACGTTCAAACAAGCGTTGGCGAAGATACCCCCAGACTGCAATATCCACGCGCCCCTCAATGTGGGACCGCAAGAAAAGGTTCAAAAAAGAGGCGAGAAAGAATGAAGAGACAGTCTTACAATCCAATACGAGGGCACATGGTGGTGGGACCTGTTCTGGGGGCTATTGAGGCATGGGTTCAGGTTTAGGTTTCAATCCTTCGGCCTCAACCTTCTTTGTCAATTCTTCTTGGGCAATTCTTCCAGAGTCATGCTTGGCTATTTGAAAGGCGAGTTCCCAGAGGGCCTTGGCGATGGGACTTTCAGTGTTCAGTTTGACCATCACAGCCCTTCCTATCCGTCTGGTTTTGACGGCTAAACCATACTCTTCCAGTATCGGCCAGGCCCTGTAGAGCGTCTTCCAGGCTACGCCGCTGTTTCTGCTTATCTCAACCTTTGAATAGTCAAAGTCTTTGTACAGGGTTAAGAAATCCAGAAGCTTTGCTGTTGCTGAATCCGGGAAAAGCTTGCGTAACGTGGCTGGGTTCGCCTCTTCCGACTCTTTGATTCTTTCCATTAATTTCACCTTTAGACTTGATTACTAGCGCGCGCTACTAACTAACTATTAACTACTCATTTGACATATTTAAAGTTTATTTTTGACACATCAATGTGTCATGCATTCACAACGCTTAAATCCACAGGAAAGAGAAGGAAAGTTGATGGACAAAATCGCAAAAACGGTTCTTGAAAAGCTCCTCAGACACGGATACGTCGGCGGCCGTCATACGGCGTTGGAGAACCTACCGAAAGGTTTTCCAAGACATGATTACGGAGAAGTTATGGAGACAGCTGAGGACTTGATAAGACAAGGCCTAATAATTCTTAAACCAACAGGCTATGGCACGCAAGTTTCACTGGATCCTCATAGAATGGCCGAGATAGAGAGAATAATAAACGACCCATGATATGGTGGCGCGGGCGCTCAACCTTCAGCGTTTTGCACCCCTTCACCATCTCAATCTTTCATGGATTTTCGCCGCTTCTTTGAAAGTCACGGTTTCAATCTTGTCCTCTTGATTCTTACCCACCCTTCCTGAAGGTTTTGGCTCCTCTCGACTGCGAATTTCCCGCGCCAATTTGACACATCGCAAGAAAATTTCTTCCCCGGTTTTCTTTCGGAACCTACGTCTAGAACGAGGCCTCAACCTGACGGCTACGCCCAAAGACTCAACAACCTCACTGGACCCTTCCCAGAAGAGCCCGGCCGCAGTTTCGAGAATTGATTCTTTCATAAGGTCGCCGATCAGCAACTCAGCTTCACGCTTGTTTACACCGAAACATAAGAGAGCCTCAACTAACTCGACCTTCTTGAATGAGCCAAGCAGCCTCGAGCGCAGTTGTCGAACCAGCATACTTTTTCCACATTCTGGGCAGACAGCTCCCCAGTCGCCGTTCGCCGAAATCTGCCAAGGAAGAACCCTTCTCCAGAACTTACAAAGTACGCATTCGGTGCCAAACTGAGGCGGGTTTAGAGCCATCAACTGACTCTCTTCAAAACTCATGTTGAACGACCTCCTGTTGATGGCTCCGGTCCGTTTCCAGGCCTCTGCAGCTTCTTCCCGAGCTCCAGGCCACAGCGGTCGCATAGGAACCCCCATGAATTGTCGAATTTGTTGATTTGCCAGTCCATGCGTCCTTGAAAGCCGCATACGATACATTTGTCCTCAAACAGTCCGGTGAGGGGCTTCAGTGATAGAGTTTCTTTAGCTAATCCTTCCAGATTAACGCCACTTACGTCACTTACGCCACTTTTCACAGTGTTTTGACTCTCTCCAGTATCTGGCATAGAAAGCTTTTCGCCACTAACGCCACTGGAAACCTCTTCCTTCTGTACCTCTTTTTCCGTAAGTAGGGGCGTTAGTTGCGTTTGTGGCGTTTGTGGCGTTGTTTTAGGAGTCAAGTATCTGTTTTTGAGTCTTTCTATAAGGTCAACGTTCCAGTAGAAGCCTCTGAGCCCACCGGTCAACTTGCATTTTTCAAACCCAAGAGCTGAGACTCGACGACCTATGAATCTGGCTGTAACCTGCTCTTTTTCTGGCAATCCCACATTAAACCTTTCAGTCACGGTTCTGACGCTGAGTTTTCCGCTGTCAACCTGGTCCGCGCTGTTGAGAATGGCCTCAAACACTTGCGCTTCTATGCTCACTTGTTCCTCATCGAACCTGGTTTGAGTGATGCTCTTCATACATTGAATCAGCCAATCCCGGATCTCTTGAGTAGGAGCTACCTCGAGGAGAGAGACGAAAAGCTCTACAACCCGGCTGTTGGTGAACTGGCCATTCAACGTTTGAACGTCAAACTCAGATTTTACGCCCAAGTTTCTGAACCGGTAGAACAGCAGTTTGTTTCTGAGGTCCTGAGCCCTTTTCTCATCAATGAACAAGGGCATATGCTTCACGTTTCTGCTCATACTGGTTAAGATGTTGCGGCTCTGAAGAGTAGCAGCCAGCTCCTCTGTTCCAGCAAGGATTTTGGCTCCAAACGTGTCAAACATGGCTATTTGAGGCACTTCTCCCTCGAGTTTTTCAATGCGAATAGCATATTGGCCTCGTCGGTATCCAGCGTTCAGAAGTGCCAAGACCTCAATCATGCTTTCCCGATTATAGATTTCACTTTCATCAAGCAATAGGGTGCAGCGCCATGCTTCAAGAGTTCTGAAGATTGATGCGGCACTCATACTTGAGGCCATGAGAGCTCTATAACAAAGAAAAGCGAAGCACTCTAAGGCTCTCGTTTTACCACTGCTTAACGGTCCGAGAAAGAACAAGTATGGCACAACCTTAAAATCCTCGATTCTCCAGCTCATCAACACAAACGCTGTGTAGACGTCGTAGAGTAGAGGACTTCTGACGTCAAGATGGTCGACAAAGAAGGCTTTAACCTCATTGTAGAGCTCTTCAATTGTTCCATACTCTCCCTGGAACTGTTCAGCCTTGAGTTTTTCGATGAGCTGCTGTTTTGTCAACGGATCCTCTGATTCTACAGTTTTCGGGAGAGAACAGAGTCTCCAGGGAATTTTAAGCAAGGGTGCATAGCCTTTTCCATCATAAACAACCAGTCCTTGCGTTGAAATTTTGCGGTCTATTCGGTCATAAAAAAGAAACTGGAAACCGTCTATTTGCTCGAATATAACGTCGTCACGTGTCAGGCCAGGCGTTGGGATCGGCTTTTCCTTTTCCTCATCATCACCCTTAGTCATAGGGACTTGTCACCTCCCGGAAGGTCAGAATGAGTGTGGCTTCTCCAGGCAACGCCACAAACGCCACAAACGCAACTAACGCCACTATTCATGGAAAATAATGAATAGAAACAACAGTTACCGAGTGGCGTTAGTGACGAAATGCCCTCTCCAGCGCCCGCGCTATAATTTTCCTTGTCAGACATTACGCACGCCTCGCCTTAGCTTCCTTCTTTCCCTTCAATGGGCAAACATAACCGTCTTGTTGGGGCTCGAAGTTCAGCTCTTCTTTCTCAGCCTTTTCTAAAACTCGCAACCGCTGTTCGCCATGATGCGTTCCGTGACACCGACAGCGACACCGCTTCTTATCGGATTTTGCGCGATAGCAACGAGCGCAACAGAATCCTTTCCAAAGCCTCTCTTGAATTGGCAGTTGTTTGTTTTCCAAGGTTGCTTGAACTTGCATGGTTAAGCCTTCTTTCGCTGTCGATAGATTTTACCCGAACCGTAAAGCCAATAGGTAAACTCATATTCTGGCCCATAGTACCGAGCGTTTATTGTTGCATTGCTCTGCTGCAGGATGTTGCGAGCAGTGTTGAATTTTTCGGGAATGTTGTTTTTTTCATAGGCAACCTGGTATGAGCCAATTTTAGCCCCCTCTTGATCCTCAAATTTCAAAGTCGTCAACGTTTCTTCCTTCACAGCTAATGTCTGCCTTGCCTCTTTTGGACCCAGCTTTTCTAATCGCTCCTGACAAGCATCTGCAATCATCGTGGCGCCATCCCGGACCTTGACGAGAAAATCGATTTCACTCATGCGTTTCACTTTCCTGGTTGACTGGTTCAAAACATAGAAACAATCCTGCAAAGCTGTCATACCGCCACACCGCGGCCAGCTTCTTCAATGCTTCAGCAAATGTTAATCCTTGGCGTCGGGCTTCTCTCTCCACAACCTCTCTCGGAATGCTTGTTTCAACTGTTCGCCCATCCTTGCCAGTCACTCGCAGCTTGTAGCGTTTGATGATCAGATTTAGATCCTTGGGGTCGAACAATACTTTTTCTTCTTTTGGGGTAATCATTTATCCCACATAGAACAAATATCAACCTTGTACCGGCAATTTGCCTTGAAAACAGAATTTGAAGAGGCTATTGAAACAATTTTTCATGGGAGGAGCCTGTTTTTCAACATGCCCACCCGAGAGTATATGAGAAACTCGTTTCGCATGGAAAAACAGATATACTAACGATACGGTATATTTGAGCAGGCGGTCGAATTTGAAAGCGGAGAAGATACAGGCGGCCAAAAAGAGGATTCTTGCTCTTCTTGGGGAGCTTCCGTATTGGAAAGCAACAACGCTTGAACAGTTCCTTGTACGGAAACAACACGTGATGAGCAGAGGAGTCTACGTCAAAGCGATTCTGGATCTGTTGCAATCAGAGGATTTGGTGCAACCTCGTGCTGGTGTCATCTGCCGTTGCGCAGAAAGACGCTGCCTCATAGCGCCTGCGCGTTCTGAGGAGCTTTGTGAGGAGAGAAGGGTCGACCTGCTCCTAAATGGAGAACCCATATCATCGCCCGTTGTGACGAAGACTTGCCGGCACCATTGGGAACTGATTCTGAATGACGGAATGTTTGCGCTAACCTGTTCAGAATGTGAGGGCTCGGTTAGGGCTTGGTGTTCGATGCCAACTTGCCTTTCTGACGTCTTGACAGCTGTGGCTCAGCTTCCGGAGGGAAGCGTCAACGAGGAAACAATCAAACAAGCCGCTCAATCAGTCCATCCTCACGACAAAGCCTCTGCCTGGGACACGTTCGCAACTATTAAAACGGTTCTCGCCATGAAAAGCGGGCAGCCGAACGAAGCCTTATGGATAAAGTCGAAAATCCTGTCTAAGTTCCTGGAGATATACAAAAACGAAAGCGGATCCAAAGTGGCTCCGCCCACTACGACCAACTCCTTGGCTATGCTTTCGCGGTCAACTCAGCGCCGTTTTGGCTTTGCGGTACGTGCCCTGCAGGACCTTCCAGTGTGGTTTCAACCTTGAAGGCTCTCGACGTCTTCTCCGATCTCTTCAGCGTTATCATTATGGGCTGCCCAAAACTCAGACTTCCAATCTCAACAGGTTTGCCGCCCTCGAGTTTCCTGATTTCATCTTCTTCCAACAACACGCGAATTTCATAGACTCCTGGGATTTTTCTCGCCACTTCTTCATTCCCACACAAGAAATATCGCACTGTAAATATTTCTGAAAAATACTCCATAGCCTCTATGGATGAAATCAATTTCCGAGAAATAATCTACAGCCTCGTTTGGGGCTTTTGTAGCGAAAAAAACCTCTTTTTTATTTGATCTGCAGCTTGAAGTGTTAGGAATCGTAGAAGCTTGTTCCAAACGTGCGTTTGTTGAAAAATCCCTCAGTTTGATGTAGTTGTCTCATCTGCCTCGCCTTGTGCACGCGCGTGTTCTTCAGGCTCCGTCATGCATGTTTTTCGCGTCTTGATTTAGAAAAAGTTTAACTTCTAATTAATTTGGAGCCTAGAATGTTGCTGAAACATGACTCTGCATGCCTCTCACGTATTTCTACCAGTACACTGATTATTCCAAATTTATTCAGTGCCCTCTATTTGGGCTTGTGTGGACCGTTTTTCGTTCTTTTCTGAAGCTGCGCGTCTGCAGAACACTGATTTCAGGGAAGATTTTCCACCTTCGGACATTGTTAACCATGCTAACATTGCTAAGTCCGTCAAGGAGTCCCTGCCTCAAACCCTAAGACAGACCACTTTGCGTCCTAAATCCTGAGCTCAATTTAATCTGAAAAATAAAAGCCTCGTTCAAGTGCCCCAGAATGCCTCTTCCAGTCGAGAAAACACATTGCGAAGGCGTTCAAAGACTGCAAAATAAGCCTATACACAAGTCTGACCATGTGGTTGATTTTCCTCGAAAAATGTTGGAGATGCACAAGCTTGCAGCTGAGCCCATAGACATCGTAGTGACAAGCATTCTAACCCCTCAGGAATATTCGGGATTTTATTCTTCCATCCTTTTCCAGCGATTAGAAGACATTTTGATTTTTCCAATTTTATTCCCGCCATTAATTTGAGGGGCACGCGCCCTCGTTTAGACCGTTTTTCTTCAATTCAAGTATGTGTAGTCAGTCAGCGCTCCCTTCAATCTCGGAATTTCCCTATAGAAACCTCGCTCTTCAATCAGGGTCCCTTTGGAGAGCACGACTTTTCCGCTCTCTTCAAACAGAGTTTCCCGTTGAAGGGCACGAAAAACGGCTCCTTTGAATCAGGAAAATCCCCGTTTTATTTTTGTTGAAAAATCAAACAGTCCTTTCCCCAGCTCCAGACGTCACTTGAGAACTATAATACTTCTTTAGGTCGATAGACAACAATCTTTCCGAATGGGGATCCTTTGTCGCGACCCTACCGTGCAGTCAAACTTGTCTTTGAAGTTGTCAACAATAGGCGAAACAGTCGCTTGGTATGTCATTTGGCGCTCCCTTGGATCCAAAAAAGAAACTGCTGCGTCCTATAGTTTCGCATTGCCTTGGGACAACTTCGAGGAAGAAGCGCGCGCGGTACGTCCAAACATTTTCGAGAGGAAAATCAAATCCAGTTCCAAGTCGTGCATGTGTGCAGGTGAGCTGCGGAAGCAGTCGATAGACCTCCAGATCCAATGGACGAAGAGTAGAAGACTCAAATAATAGAGAGTCACGCGTACGCTAAAGCCGAAGACCCGAAGGGGCAGGGTCCAAAGAGAATTGAAATGAATCGAAGGTTCAGAGACACGAGAGAGCATGGAAACAGCGCACGCATATGGACTGAGAAAGACCCTCAGGCGATGGACTGAAAGCATGGCTAGCCTTAGAATCGTGGCTAACGTGGCTTGCTTGAGCTCTGAAGAAAGAAGTTCTAGGATTCTGCAACGTGCCTTTGGGAAGAATGGATTCAATGTTCTGTTATTGCAGCACGATATTTATTTAGTGTGGAAGGAGCTTGTATGGTCGTTTTTTCCAGGTTCTGGGGGACGATGAATTTTGCATAAGGCCGGGTTCACAGAGCGCGAAATGAAGCTGCTAGAGACGTTTGAAGAGCTCATCGAAAGTGGTATGCGAGAGAACTTCATCAACGCGGCTGCCGTCGAGCTGAAGCTGAGTCCTGTGACCATAAGGACCCGGCTTTCCAGGATGAGGAGTAAATACAACCAATGCAAGGAGTTTATGGCCGAGTACCGGGGGTGGCAACAGCGACTCTATCAGAAAACAGGCGGCAGATTCCATAATCTCTAATGCTCATGAAGGCCAACAGCACAATGACTCTGCATGATTTAGCTATCCAATGGGTAGCGGAAAGGACTCGCGGCATCATAACTCATAGACGCGTTGGCGAAAGGAGAGTAGTTGCAAAGAGTGACTGCGCCAGTGATGACTATCCATTGACATGGAATTTCGCGCCTCCGTTACTTGCTTCTTTTGAAATTGGACACCTTGAGCCTGATGTGATTCAGACCAACCGACAAGGACAGGGTCGGACCTTGCATGAAGTCGAAGTCTTGGGATTACGCGAACAGAAAATTCATCAATATGGCTCTGCTAAAAAGGACAAGGTTCTTTGGATCGTTTTGCCCAGAGGCACATCTGATGTCTTCAACATTCATTTTATAGAGCCAACTGATGGAGAAGGTACGTTCAAGGAACTTGGGACAGTGAAGAAAAAACAGACTCTTGATGAGTTGATTGAAGAATGACTCAACTCCTCTGAGTCTTACTTTCACCCGATTATTATTCGGCAATAATTCCGAACATGAGTCCTCAGGTCGACGCTACGCATCTGTTCAACGTGAGTCTTCTATTCGCCGGCCGCAATCGCGACAATAATAATGCGAGAGAGAAAACTCACGGCATTTCAGAAGCGAAAAGGGGTCACCTGATTTTTCCGAAATAATTCCAACGACCTTTCCAAGATGAAAAACGAGGCAGGCCGGCGTGTTAACATCTTTCTAGCCCTGCCCACTGAAACAGTAGGCTCATGCTTCTGCCACGCTTGCGTTGTAGCGTCATGGTACTCTATTGTGTTCTTTGTCAACCTCTGGCCAAAGGCGTCATTAAAGAACGGGATCCACGGCCTGCCGGGGCTTCTTGTCTGCTTTTTGATGTCTTGAATTAATTTGGAAAAATAATTAGGCTTCTTCTTCCCCTTTCCTAACAAGGAACTCATGAAAGCAACGCGCGACGGACTTTGTCAGAGGGGAGAGTTCATCAGAGTTCGTCAGGGTTAGCATCTCAAATGGTGTGGTCTCAGACCAGGAGCTGCCCTGACCCATCATATCATTCTGCGTTTCTGCTTTGCCCGACTGCTGCGAACTCTTCATAAGTCTTTGGCTATGTATCCAGAGCGTTTCCCTCCTTACAGAATTGCGAAATCATTTTTCAAGAAATATTCCAGGTGGGTTTACTGATAGGTTTTGCCTTGCCTCGGTCCAGAAAACACGCGCATTACCACACTTCAGCTCTCTCGAGTTGAGTATTGTGCTCGTGGCCTTCGTGGCCGGCAGTGCAGATAGAGATCCTGTATCGAAGGGAGAGGGTTCCCCTATGACTGATTGCCAGGCTAGTTGCTGGCCTAATCACCGGGACCCGTGTTGAAGAACTGAAGCCGCCTCACTTCCTTGAATGAGTTCTCCTGGCCAGCGCGCGCCTGGTCCATCAGCAGCCCGGAAGTCCCAACCCCAAGCTGCGCTGCCCTTCTCATATTGTTTCTCGCCCAGTTTCTTGCCCTTCCAGAGGGTGTTGCATGTTGTGGATTTTTCACCGGAAAATATTTTGGGTTCAGACGCCCTGTCAGCGCCAGGAAAAACTTTGGGCTCGCACTCTTTGACCGCTTGAAACCCCCGTGAATTTTCTAGTTGCCCAATGTATAAACTATGGAAAACTTGGTCAATATCCGGGTGTATCAACTGCGCTTTTTACGTTAAAAGCGCATTTCCATGGTCTTATTTCTAAAAGCGGTTTTCATGGTGGCGGTTTCTCTGCCCTGCTGTTTAATTAAAGATCTATCTATCGATGTGTTCAAACGCGAAAAATGCCTGCGGTAATGGTGGGTCGTTCTAAAGGAAAATCGTTAAGAAGGAAGGGCGTGTTTATGCTACGTCGCACGCGCCACGTCATAGGGACCAAGGAGTATCAGCGTTCTACTTGTTTGTTTCTTTATTGTTTCTTTTCCTCTCCCTTGCCCTTGAAGAGCGCCCAAACATATTACGGGAAAGGGAGTAGGCAGCCTATGAACGTCAGATTCCCCGTCTTGGTGCCCCTAAACGTGCTTAGGCATGGAGCCCGTGGATTTTGTTTTTCAGCAGCTTGATCTGGGCATCTTCCTTTTGTATTTCCGCGTCGATCTGGGGACTCTGTTTTCCTTTCGCCTGCAGCTCAGTTTGCTGTTCCTTTAGTGCCGCTAAACGGTCTTCCGCGGAATGGAACTTGGCTATCAAATCCTCCAGGACCTGCGAGCTGTCCCTCACACGGCCGACGACGCCCACACTTTTGAAATCATGCGCATTCTCGACAACCTTCTTCCGATTCAGTTGAGCAGCAGACTTTGTGATAGGCTTCGTCGTCCCATCTCTATCTCTGTAGAAGCCCACAACCTGGCCGCTCTTCGCCTTATGACTATTGCTCATGTCAATCACAATAAAGAAATAGCTACGTTACTTCTGCCCTTGAACGTAGGGCATTTGGCGCTCATCCTTGTCTCTGATACTTCTCAAGCGCGTCGAGAACCTTGATGCGACCGCGCGTGCAAATGATCATTGCAGCCCTAGCAGCGGCAATCGTCCTTTACCTTCTCTATTTTTCAGCATGAACCTTCTCAACTTCAACCCTGTCAGTGCAGGCACGTCATCGTTGCTGAAACGGCTTCCTTCTCCGAGGCGGAAGAGGCTAGTATATTTCTTCTATGAAGAGGGAAAACGGGAATGAGGTTTAGACGGGCTTTCGCGAGTTTCTTAATTGCCATCCTACTTTCAAGTTTTTTCGTGTTTCTACAGATAACCCCGTTTTCTGTTGTTCAGGCTCAACCTAACTCGTTTCTTTCTGGCTATTCATATTCTCAAAGTTTCGTGGTCAAACAAACCGCCAACGCTAGCACCAACTGGCCAATCGGCCCGATTATAGCGGACAATGATTCAGGAACCAGCGCAGGTTATCTCATCTATACCAACGGCCATACGCAAAATAATTGGGGAGACATACGCTTTGCAGATGCCAGCGCTAACGTGTTTGGCTATTGGGAAGCCAACGATACTGGATGGAACAGCACTTGCGCCATATTCTACATTAACGTGACGGGCAACGTTTCTGCTGGCGATCAAACGGTGTACGCCTATTATGGAAATACTACCGCTGCCGCCGGTGTAACGGCTGAGAACATAGCCAACGTAGCGTTCTTCTACGATGAATTTGTCACCAGCGAAAATCTTGCTAACAAGTGGTATTGCGAAGCTGGTTCGTGGAGTTGCGTCAATGGAGCATTAAATTCAAGCGGCACAGGAACCATACATGTTGTAAGCGGAACTTATGACAATGTTTCTATTCTTACCCGAATATGCGAAGGCAACACGATATACGAAGCACCAACATGGTATATGGGAAACGGAACCAGAGGCTTGGCAGGAGTAGACAGCCACATGGAAATGTTTCCTGAAATAAACAAAGTGTCTGCTTTAAACAGGTACTATCATGGCACATACACTAATCTTGCTCACGGAGCCAATGTTACAAGCAACAATCCGCCCAGCCAAACTGTAGGATGGAATGTGTGGCAGATTAACGTTTTCAGCGGCAATGCGACTTCTTTCATAAACTTCAACGTGACGGCAGATTGCAGCATTTACGATGCTACAGATCATATTAATTACACTGGATTCTACACTTCAGGCTCATACTGCGCTGCTGATTGGTATGCAATCCTCAACATTACCCAGGTGCCACCCGTATTGGCGTCGTGGACAAGCGAAGCCCAATCTCCGACTGTCGCGTTGAATACGCCTGTTACCAATGCTGGCTCATATCCCACCGTAAACTTCACCTACATCCCCAGCCTCTACGCTCAACCGGCATACAACAGCACACTCTACATCTACAACAGCACCACCCAAGCCATATTTGCGCAGGTTGCCAATTCAACCCCGATAACAGACGCCGTGGCAAACGGCATTTCTTACACGTTCACCGTTAATGGAACGTACCTGTGGAACGTCGCTGTGAATATCAGTTACGACGTTTTCTATGCATCATCCAACTTCACCATAAACGCCTTCGTCAACGGACAGAATCAATATCCGAACAACTACAACACTAAAATAGACCTTGCTTCAGACGTGGGTACTCATAGTAACTTTACGGCTCAACAGTCCGCGCCTGACGGTATCTACGACAATTTAACGTCATCGCAGAATTTTGGAGGCAGCAACAGCATCGCATATTGTAACGCCGCGTCTGGCACAGGCTGGAACAGTGCTGGATATTCTTACGACAATAACACTGGCACCGCCGCTTCTTACGCTGGTTCTACAAGCACATGGACAAACGTTTTCCTCATGAATTTTTCTGTACCCGTTGCAGGAAACACCATCCAATACAATATCGGAAATGTGAGTCTATATACGACAATGAATGTTAGCCTTGCCAACGCGACAGGTTCATGGACGCCTGTTTACAGCAACATCCCGACCTACGACAACGCTTGGCACAACATCACTTTCGCTCAGTCAAACTTCACAGCCATGAACTTTACTTTTTATTCTGGCGGCATTCAACAGCTTTTCATATATGAAATGCTGGCGTATGGCGATGCTTACTACAACGCTCAACTTCAAGAACAATTCATGTTCACCAACTACACGGCACCCATTCGTGAATTAGATGTTTATATGGGAAGCTTCAGCAACGCTTACGCCAATGACACTTTAGGAGTTCGCGCCTATCTGAACGCTTCTTCAGATGGTTCTCCTTTGCAATGGGTAACCATCATTTCCGTTTTGCAAGCTAATGCTTGGAATAACATTAGTATTCTTAATGGTTCTTCGGGCATCTTCTTCTATGGAACACCGTCAACTACACTACAAAACTTCACGATAGAATTTTATTGCTATAATTCTGGAACGATTTGCAGTTCATGGAATGTAGATTCTGTTGTTCTTGTAACTGCAAGCTGGCCAACAACTCCTATCGCCGCAAGTCACTCTCTCGGATTCAGCGAAGGCATCGGAAACGGCTTCTATTACAACGGCACGCACTCCGTGGTCTACTTCGTATACCAGAACAGTTCAGATATTTCAGGCGGCCCAACAACTTGGATGTACTGGATAAGTTGTTATGACATTAACGCTTCCACATGGTACAGTGTTAACACAGGTATAGGCTCGCCTCAGGATGGGCACTATGCTCCGACAATATCCGCTTTGCCGAATGGGTCTTTGATAATAATGTATGCTTATGCGAGTGACCTGCAATACTGGACTTCGGTTAATGAAGCCAACTCTACAGTTAGCACATTAACCTTGATTTCCAACTGGAACCCAGAAAACGGCGCTAACGGCGGCGTAGGCTTCAACACGCTCAGCTACATTCAACCCATTTGGTTTTCTGACAGGCTTGTAGTGACGATGAGGTATGGTGGTGCCAGCGGTGGCTACCAAGTTGAAACAACCTTAACGACTGGCAACTTTGGCTCATGGACTCAAATCACGAACTGGACTTCAAACATCGAACTTTATACGAGCATTTATTGGGCAGCTAACGTCCAACGATCCACAGGAATCATCGCGATGGCTGCCAGAGGCTACAACGAAACCACAATGGGAAACAATGCCAGTGGCAACACCAACTGCTTTTTCTGTTACTCCGACGACAAGGGTGTTACATGGAGATTCGCAAACGGAACATCCTTCACCCTGCCCATTGAAGGACAGCTTCTACAAGTCGCAAATCTCAGTGCCAACGTATTTGTAGAATCTCCAGTTTGGGACGAAAACGGCACTATGGTAATTCCTTATGATAGGTATGCTAACGGAACAATCTACACTGGCATCATAGGAAACGCTTTTGCTGACGGTATGCTTGTGTACAGCAACGCCTTGGGAACAGTTGGAACATGGAGCGACTATAATGCTACCGATGCAACCACTGGAAATCAGATAGTGGGATTCCATCAAGACACATTTTCGCAGACGTTTTCTTTCGATTCAAAATATGATGCTTTGGCGTTTTGGACGGCATACGGCGGAAGTGAATATTACTATATACGAGAACCTTACAGTCCAAACCTCTTCTACCCAGTTATCAATGATTCGTCTCAGAACTATCAGTTCACTTATAACTCGAATGTTGGTTCATCAGTGACGATTCCGCCGCCAGCATACCAGAACATTCTCGCCCAATACATCCTGTTGGTTGGAAACGCCACTACTGCAAGTTGCACAAACATCGACACATCGAACTATTACGAGTTCTGGGGCACCCTGTATACTGCGCCTGTAAATGGCACGGTGACTGTCGGAGATGTCTATACCAACTGCTCCGGCCACCAACTCGGCGCGTACTATAACATGGCTATCTATTACGCCAACAACACTGGCGCATACTCATCTCTCAACTGGACGCTCGTAAACAACGGCACGGCAGCCCCGACAAGCAACGCCTACTCTCAACCTTTCTCATGGGTTCTTCCTTTAGGATTTCCCAACGATGTGCGGGTGTACGGAGGGGTGAAATATTATGTGTGCGCTCGCTTCTACGGGTTGGTTCCGTCACACGCATATCCGAATCTCATCTACGCCGCAAGTTCTGACTCTCAACAATCATTTAACTTCAGTTATAATGATGGCGCAGTTGATGGAAATTGGCCTTCCACATTAAACTCTTCCATGACATTTTGGGGCAGAAGTCTCTGCATTGCAATCTATAGCACGCTCTGGACAACGAAAGGTTGGGGTGTGATGGATTTCAGCAATATTTTTACGAACAACACGAAACCGTCTGCTGGGGACGTGGTATCCTTTACGTTCACTGTAGCCGATGACAACGGACTTTCAAGCGCCAACTTCACAGGTTCATGGAGTAACGCAAACTCGACAGCCATATTAACGATTTCCAACACGGTTGCTACTGCTACGTTCAATGTGACTATGCCTACGCCGGTGCGTGCGACGCTTCTGGAAACTGGGGATATACAGGACGCCTGACTATTAACCTGCAATTCACAATTAATGAATCCTGGCCATCGTCGCAAGGCTGGAGTCAAATGAGTCAAAATACGTTCAGGCTTCAGCATTCCTTCATAACAACAATCACATACAACCAATCAGGACACACAGCCTATCACATCACAATACTATATGCCAGTCTCCAGCAATACCTTGAAAAACAGCAAGATTCTTTCAAAACTCAAACCACATTCATAACAAGCACTACGTATACCAAATTAGGAAAAGAGACCTATCATCTTGTCACCCAATATCCGAGCCTAACCCAATATCTTCTGTCTCTCAAGAGCAATTTCGGACAAACCCTGATTATGAACACGACCTGGGCAAGCTCCTTCAAATATGTCTTCAACGCAACCGTGCAGTATCATACAACTATGCTGCTTAATTCTTCAGAGTTTTTCATAGCGAACATAAAAGCAACATTCAACGTTCACGAATTGTTTCCTGCAAACTTTAACTTCACTGTTCCAGTTCCGGCGCCTGAACAATACCGCGGAAGTCGTCTCATAATCGGGCCAGGCAACTTCATCAACGTGCAGAACAACCCTGCTGTTGATTTTCTGACAGCGCTCCTCACGATGAGTGTGCATCAGAATATTCTGGTCACGTACGTTCCTCCTCCTGCGGCTTCTCGCGCTGTCATCACGTTAACCGTGCCCGATCTAAAAATCAATCAAACAATTACACGGTCGCTCCTTCTCAACGTGACTCCGCCTATGTTTGAAGAGCAACTTGAGATGTCCATGCCTATCTTTGGAGGGCAATATCAGTATCACGTCACAATCGATTACTACGCAAGCAACGGAATTTTGTTAGGAACCTCTAGTCAGGATGGCACGACGAATGTTACTTATTGGCTGAAGTACGTTTGGATAGGGCTGGTAGTTTCGCTAATCGCCCTTATTTCAGTGGCCTTGTTTATTGTAAAGCAGGTTCGAGACATCAAGAAACGAAGCAAGGTCGCATTGTTGTTGGCTGCCACAGCAAAAAGGCGCTGAGCCTTCGGCTTCCATCCGTGTTGTCTGCGAGTCTCCCATGACTGTTTTCCTGCTCGGGAGGCCTCTGCAGATCCGGTGTATTCCGCGCGTTTCATGTGTTTCCTCCTCTTCACCGCAGGAACTTCTTTGATTGCATTGGATTTGGGCGGGGGTTCAGAGTACCGGGTGACAGTCAACCCTGGTTTTCCAACGCGACTTGGCTCGACGTACTTGAGCAGAATTTTGTAATGTTTGGTTGTACGCTCATATAGTTTTGTGGTTTTCTGTAGCACCTGCTTGCCATGATACGAGATCTTTCCGCATTTTGGACACTTGCGTAAGCTGCTCAATTTCCAGTCGTGTTTCACCCATTTATGGCAGACACGGCATTTGTATCCCTGCACGTACTTTCTCTTTATGAGTTTGACCTTGGACTTGCAGATCTTCAGCTTCACAATTTTGATTCTGATCTGTATGGTCCGCGGCTTCTCTCCAGAAGAAGTGAAAAGGCGCCCATGAGAATCTTCGACACTTCCAAGCCAAGGTGCGTACATAACGACGTTACTGTTTCTTCTTGCCTGCTGAATTTGCAGCTGCGTCATTTTTAATGACCTGCCCTGTTAGAGCTCGCATCGGCCATGGTCCTTTCATCGTTAAGTATCGCACGGAAAACTGGACCTAAACCGCTCCATTCTATGATCTCTTCACTACTAAGGGCTTCTAAGTCTGCCTTGATGTGGTCGACCACACTGTATTCAAGATAGGCAACCGGGCTAGAACCGTAGCCACCAGGCGTTCTTCTTAAGAAGTCCATTAGTCTCTTTGGGATCCGTAAGGTGACGTTTTCAAACTCGATTTTAGCAAGTTCCTTCTGTCTCTGTCGGTTCCGAGTTTGCTGATGAGTTTCTACATTCTCAGTTTCCAAGCTTTCTCCTCCTTAACACGCGCTAGAAAACGCCGGTGTCCAAGATTTCGCGCATGTTTTTGTGGACGTCGGGAATTGTCATGGAGTAAACGCGGCGTAGCCTCTCGGCAATTTGTCGAAACTCGTTGGCAAGTGACTCGCGCTCATCATCAGGAAGACGCTTGACCATTTTTCCGCACCTCCTTTTTGTTCAGTTCCTTCAGAATGGCCACGGATTCTTTGAATCTGGCAAATCGTTCGTCCGGCAGTTCTGACACAGAAAACGAACCATCGATAACATTGAACGAAAAAAAACTCGAAGAATACTTCTGGATCCCTCTCGAAGAGCTTGGCGTTTTATCAACGGCCACTGGTTTCGACATAGGCGAAGAATTGTAGCTGTTTCCTTAAAAGCCTTTCTAAAAGGGGCTTGTAAAACAGGTGTTTTGCTAAAATAGCTTGTAATACCACTTAGTTTCGCAGAAGGACGGTATTACAAGGGATTACCCGTAAAGAGAGGTAGCGGAAACCTTTACGATAAGATGCGTGAAGGTTTTAATGGTCATAGCGCGCGCGCTCTTGCCGTTCATATTCAATTTGGATGAGATTAGGACCAAGACTCACTTTTTCTTAATCTCTATAGGTGCTTTAATTTCCTTCATTCCCCAACTATTTTCAGAAAATACGTAGACAGTCACCATACCTTTTTGCATGTTTTTTGGTGTTCGCACTATGTTTTGAAATACGAATACTTCTTGTGGGGGAATAGTTTGAAAGTTATCCGATGGAGCAAACACAACGCCACAATGGGTTTTCTGTCTTGAGAATTTCCTAGGGAAATCTAAACGAGTGTATTTTGGGTCATCTGAAGGCACTACTTCAAAACCGTCGCCAAAATATATTTCAACCGCTACATTCTTCAATGTAGTGAAACCCAAGTTTTGAACACGTGTGTTTACGATGTTCTCTTTCTCAGGGTCCAGCACGACCTTATCAACATAATCCTCTTCTGCAATAGCGTTTCCATCGTCAACCCCGAAAGTAACGAATATATCAACTTTTGTTAAGAGTGGCAATTCAACAACCCAAAAGACTGTAATGGATAACCCCAAGGCGACCAACGTTGGAAGTTGTTCTATTGTGAAAGAAGTACCAAGAATTAAATCAAGAATCAAGGAAAACATCAAAGGTAACAAAAACAGCAATATCTGTCGAAAGATTACAAGAATATTTAACCGTTTTCTGAACCAATCTTTGCTCCTGAGATTGCGGCTTTTTTTAGCATATACAAGAAAAATAGAGACTGCTAAAAACGGCACATAATAAAGAAGTACTAAATAAAGCACGTTACACAGCCACAACATAGTGGTTGTCTTCTGTTGCTGTGCCGATTTAAGATTTCTGTCTTCTTCGTACGGCATGGGAAAGGCTGGAAAAACAAGTTTTAGCGCGCGCGCCATCAAACCGCTTCCACGACACAAATGTGCAGAATCATTCTTGCCTTCGCGCTCTCCAGCAGTGGAAAAGTCTTTTGAGCAACATTGTCCCCTCAATTACAGAGCGGCGCACTATGAAAATAAATAGAAAGATTGTTTCCGCAGCCATCCTCATTGCGATAGTTGTGCTCATCGTTGCCACGACATTTTCCTACTATGCTTTCTATCCCAATGTCTTCCAGGTCAATGGGAGGTTTTCAGTGCGGGGACTTGATTTGAGCAAGTCTTTCGAGGGCTCGACAATGGCGACTTCATTCTTAGTCCTCAAGACTTTCGATAACGAGCAACTCAACGCGAGTCTCGAGGCGAACAACGGTTGGACCGCTGAATCATTAACGCTTTATAACATATCCTCCCAAGAAGACACAATCCTTTTTCAGACAAATGGCTCAGTGTCGCTTACCATTAGCCAACCCACTTTTTTGTTCATAAGCCTACAGAACCTGAGTGTTTCAGTGCTAACGGGACCGGCCGATGGCGCTTTCTTCTTGGATGAAGCAGGAGGAAGCCTGCTGCTGACCAACGTAACCATCGCCTCCGTTCCTTTTCCCGAAGGAACCATCCCTATCGATCTTCAAGTGGCAGGTGGCAGCATATCAATTTCTGGCAACTCTTCTTCAGTCAGTTTGGACAACTCTGGCCATGGTGTGGACATAAGACTCATTGCAAGAATCCTTAAGCAAACAAATCTTGTCGCAGCAGGCAGATTTCAAGTTGAAAGTAACATCTTTTCGTCGGTTGAGGTCGATTGCTGGTCTTCTCCCATTGACACGTATTTCACGTTTGCAGATGGCTTTTTGTCGTATTCAGGGATTTCCCAGAAGATTTCGGGAAGCCAGAATTTGAACCTCACAGGTTTCAAGGGTGCAATCACTCTCCTCAATCCTCAGCCGCCTCACGACATCATAATACAGGGCAGTGTCACGAAGATACAGTTGGGTGAGAGTGAAGTCACCGCACCTACCCCGTTCAGAGACTTGGTTCAAACTCTCACCCCCTACTCGGGTTTCATACTGATTGTCGCGTCGGTAGGTCTTTCCCAGCTTGTCGAAATGTGGAAAGACAGGCGAAAGGAAAGGAAAGAAAAAGCGAGGGAACTCTCGAAAGAAGTCAAGGACGACCTCTGCGCACCTTTGCTCCAAAATCTGGAAGACTATTTCGAGCCTCAGATCAGGCTTCGCGAGCTGGGAGCGTGGGTATTTCTCGGCGGGTTTGTCTCTCACAATGAGAACGCTGTTGAAGTGTCTCGTCTGGAGCTTAACGTCAGCAAACGATTGTTAGTGGAAGCAGAAAGTAGTCTTCCGGACCTGCATACGAAGGTCGAGAAGTTCGCGCTGTTGTTGAGAGAGTATAACGAAGCATACAAGAGACTTGCAAAGACTGCTGAACCTTTGATCAAGGACGCTGATTTCACTTTGGAGCCAAATCTGATGGCAAGAGCAGGGCGTTCAATAGCGGCTCCGAAAGATAAAGGTGGGGCTTACGAATGGGCTTTCATGTCGTTGTTGGGTGCGAGTGAAGATGACTTGGAGGGCAGGCTTGATGGAAAACAAAAGGATTTAGGGCAAAAAATACTTGGCGAGCTTCAAAAGCATGACGGTGTCATGGACGAAGTTAGGGCCTTCGGCGAAATAGTCGAAAAGCTGCAAACCTCACTAGCAGATCTCAAGGTCAATCTTGAAGAGCTTATGAAATCCCAAACGATTCCATGGGAGACTTGACAGCCGTCAGTTAATGTTCTGTATTCACAGGTGGAAGAGATTACTTAAGCAGACCTGGTGAAAGGATGCCCTCCATTCAATAGACTCCCTCTAATGCCCTGCCTGGACAAGAGTTATAACAGAGCACAGGAGAGAGCTGACTTGTGAAAGCTCATGCAGAAACCTGACCTAAGTAGGATGTGGGAAACTTTCGTAAAACTTCAAGTCGAACCAGGAAGAACCACGACAGATTCTATCCTTAACACTGTCCGGATAAAGATACCTCCGCTTATATCGAGAATTAATGGATTGATTGACTGGTACTGCTTTCTGGTGCATGGGAGAAAAAGCGGCGTTCCAACTTCTGAAAATGACGGCAATGCGTATTTGCATATTAGACTTTCACTCAAGCAAAACGTTAACCCCGAAGATTTCCTAGAATCGCTTCCAACCTACTGTCTTATGACAAGAAAAGTAGAGCGAGAATGGGTCAAAGACATTTCTACCGGTGAAGGGACAAAGTTTGACACATCGTCATTGAAGGACGAGAAGATTGAAGAAGCTTGGAGAATTATTGGGGAACAATCTGAATGGCTCTTGAACATGTTGAGCATCTACAGAAACGACGTCCAAATACCGCTCCAGCACATCGGACAATGGTTTCATTATTTCTTTAACATGACTGGCCTGTCGATCGTGTGTCCTAACTGCGGAAATCCTATTTCAATCTGAAGCGTCATATGCGCTCCTGGCCTTGCCACCAAGCCCTTCGAATCGTCTTGGCTCTCAGATCTGTTATCTTGCTCAGCTTTTTCATGAGAACTTCAACCTTGGCAAGTTCAGGCTCTGGCAAATAGTTCTTCTTGCTGTCATATCCTACGTAGCAGACTTCAGGTCCTATCTCACGAACCCACTTTTCCATGGTTTCAACGTCAAAGTCTATGACCGGCTCCATCGTGACAATCTTCTTTGGATGGCGAAGATTCAACATCGCCTTGTACCTCTGCGAAGGGAGAGGCGCTTTGGACATTCCGCTGTAGAGGTCATCCCTGTTGGTTTCAAGTGTTGTCCCAAGAAGAACGTTTTCTGGAAAACGGTAATCGCTGAACACGCTTGGATTCTTGGACTGTATCAAGAACGTTCTATCGTGCAGCTGCTCGATTCTTGCGAGTATTTGCTCCATCCATTCAGGCTCGCAGAAAGCAACGTCCCCCATGTCGCAGCAAAATATGAAGTCGTTTTTGTTTGTTCTCGGCAAGGACCTGATCAGTCTTTCAGGGTGAAAGTGCGGCGTGAAATTGTAGCAGTCCAAGCAGTGTTTTTTTCGACGCTTCATCTGTCTCTTAAAACTCGACTCGCAATAGACACAGTCATGCTCACAGCCCACAAACGGATTCCACGATTCAACAGACTGCCTGTACATGTTGTTGTTCATTGTCATTGTTCCTCACCGGGTCAAGGGAAGCTCCATGATACGAGTTCCCAGTCGATGCCTTTCGGCCTGTTCTTTCCCTCGGTAACCCCTTGGTCTATCATTTCTCCAATCTTTGTCCAGTCCCTCACGGTCATCTTAATTTTAGCTCTGCGAATAATCAGCTTCATTAACGCCTCTGGTTCGTCAACGTAGTCGACGGAAACGATTTTGACGTTTTTCCTGTTCAACTGCTCCTTCATCAGTGGACCATCTAACACGATGAGGTCGTTGGTGACTGAGAGCAGGCGACCCGACACCGTTGTTTCTTCCTGTGCTGGACTGACGTAGTTTATCTGCACTTTCTTGCCGATGAGATGTTTCAAGTCTGTGTTGTTGGCTGATTCCATATTCTCACTCCTGTAATGCAATACGTCATGTTCATTGTGTATAAAGGTTTAATCTAAAATTGCATCAATGACAAATCCATTTTTGAAGCCACTGAACTTCTTCTGAGAAACATACGGGCAACACTCGAGGGCGGCGTCGGCAAAGCTTGAACACAAATCTCCTGACACCATGGACAAGACCGAGCAAAAGTGAAGCGTTTAGCCCTGCCTTGACAACCTGAAATGCCTAGTCAGTCATCCATTAACAAATATGAGCAAGTTTATCTCCCTGAAAGATCGAGATAGTCTGAGGGGAAGCTCAAGATGGAAATAACGGATATCCTACAACTATTGACTAACCCTCAAGCATGGCCCTTGTTTCTGACCTTCCTGGGCGGCTACGTAATGATGAACGTATTCTTTGAACGTGCTAAGGTCAAAGGCTTCACTGAACTCGAGAGAGTACTCATAGCCTTTGGAATAGGTGTTCTGTTTGAATATTTCCTATTCTATCCGCTGGTCACGTTGGCAAGCTTCTGGTGGCCTTTTTTCGGTAATGACAATCTGATATTCTCGGCTTTCGTATTCTGTGCAGTTTCAGCATCCGCCCTGTTCCTCACAATTCATAACGAGCCAAAACTCAGGATAGTCGGCGCTGCAAAGCGGGTTCTGAGTTTTTCAATAATTGTGCTGTTAGCAGTTGTGATTCTTGTGTGCAGCATCTACTTGGGTGTTGCGACATGGTATCAACCGCATACTCTGCGTCTCATTTCCGGCAGTTGGAATGCATTCACAGGCTCGACTATCTTCACTCTGGTCTGGTTCGAGATTGGGGTCTTTTTCGTCTGGTCCTATATCCTGAAAACGTCGCTCAATGAAACCATCGACATCGCGGGCGCGATTCGAGGTGCTCTTAAAAAGCACCACATTCTGCCGATCGTTGCACTTGTCGCCTTGCCGCTAATCGCGGGCATCATAATAGTCCCAATAGACACTAGGGCTGTTCTCTTCACACCCCACGTGGAAACTGGGGGTCAAATGCTCTCCTCGATCATGCAAGCATCGAAAGGCTTTGAGAAAGTCGTTTTCATAAACGCGACAAGAGGACCGCGAAACAACGTTTCTGCAACGTACCATTACTATGCCCTCATGAACACAAAATACAACATTGCGCTTCCCACCCTTTGGCGGCTTCTCTCATCGGTCTACGTCGACAATCCAAGCAACACAAGCTTCACGATGGGACAGTATTATCCAGGTCTTCCAAGTGCCACAGATACCTGGAAACTCTACGTTGCTGCCCCAGACAACGTGACGTACAATCCGATTCTCAAACAGACACCAACCTTCGGAACCAGCGTTACAGGGCTGATTTTCGATTTTGGAAACTACACCGGCAACAACTCTCTCACAGTGACTCTGACCTACTGGCAAGAAATAGACCCCCTCGACAAAGTGAAAATAAACTACGGCAACCTGACCTTTACCGACCTAGGAAACGGCACATGGACAGAAACACATAGTATCATGATCACAAACAACTCCAACGACACCCTTATCATTCCAGCCATGGATTACGACCGCTTCAACGACTACGCCATAAGGAACAGCACTAACGCCTACTTGAATGGAAACTTAATTCCCTGGGCTCAACTTGTCTGGGAAACCAGGTTGTCGCTAGGTATTTGGGTGCAGCCTCAAACAATGTCCAACGTGACTATCGCTTTTCAGACCACAAGGAACCCAGAATAGATCCTGGGAGATATTCTCATGCCTGGGCGCTTGAAACCTCCACCACCTGGTAACTATAGCATTGCTTGTCCGTACTGTCGAGATTCGAATCTGCTTGCAGTTTCAATTGATCTTAGCGAAGTCCGATGTCCTAGCTGTGGTCAGACCATTCGCGTGTTAATTGCTACTGTGAGAGCAAAAAGAGGTCGAGCAAGCGGTCCGCAGCGAGAATATGTGATAAGAACTATAACGCACTCAGGAGAAGGCGTGCTCAGGTTTGTGGATGCAGGAGGGTCGGACCTTGATCTACGATCTGGCGACATAATGTACGTCGTCTACAAAATGAAGGAAAACAGAACATACGACGAAACTCCATCCCTTCTGTGCAATGTCACCACACACCAAGGCACGATTATTAAACCTCGCAAGTCGGGTTGCTTCATTGCTACGGTTGCTTGCGGATACGGTTCTTGGGAGGTGAAAGTATTATCAGGTTTCCGCGATGATATTCTATCAAAAAGCGAGATCGGTTCTCTGTTCATAGCACTGTATTACACGTTCTCTCCGTTTTTTGCGTCGTTCATCGTCAAGAGAGAAAACCTGAAGAAGAACATTCGAAGATTCATAATATTCCCGGCTGCTGCCCTAGCTTCAAGGATGTTTAAGATAAAGTGTGCATGGAGCTCATAATCAAGCTCAGAGCTCAGATTCGAGCACGTTTGTTTTTTTTGGGGTAAAGTTTTATCTCAAACCCAGACCCTTTATATATTCACATATGTAGAACTGTCTAAGGGGCTTTTCTATGGAAATCAATCCTGACTTACTTTTTTTGATTGTTGGCTGGGCTGTTGGTTTGTTTTCTGGGTTTCTTGGCACTATTGGATTCGACATTTGGAAGCAACATCAAGAAAGAAGAAAACTGAAAAATCTGGTGAAACAAGAACTGACGGAAATCAGGAGTGAACTAGACTTGCAGCTAAAGAATACAAAGGGAGACGTGGTTCAAGGCAGGGGACATAGACTTTCTGTATTCAATGAGCTTAGGGGCGACGTACTGCGCAAATTGAACGTGAAGATTTCCCGACAAATCGAGATCACTTATTCACAAATAAACAATCTGGGTGCAAATCGCTTACGTAAAGAATGTGAAGAAGTATTGGGTTCCATCGATGACACGATAAGAATTTTGGACGACTGTTGACCGCGCTCGCGAGGAAACCGAAACAAACTAAAGCCTCCAGCGCAGCCAGCTGGCCGGCCCTTGATTTTCTGTAATATAATATGAGGAAGAAGGCTATTTCTGCGCAGCCTAGCTTTTCGACGCAACTTTGCCCTGTCTTGTTCATGCTTCTTAGATTCTATGCGTTTCTGATTTGGTTATGCTCACTATCAATGAACAGCGGCAGGTAGGCTAGCTCAAATGCCCCGCGCGCGCAGGGAAAAGAAAAGGACCAAAAAAATGGGTCAGTCTTTCTTGACCCGTTAGGCTTTCTCGAGGAGATATTTGTCATGGTTCAAGGCTTGGACCATGCGCCAGCCGTCATGCAGTCTTTGAATCATTTCGTCCTCGCCCTTGGCTACTAGGTACTTTCCGTTTCCGTCGTGCATGGTTCTAGGCTTTGCCAGGGGCTCTTCCTGTAGCCTTCTGAACTCGGTTATTCCTTCGTCAACGGTTTTAGACCTTGCCAGGACCTCTTCAAGTTTGCGGATCTCGCTTTCAGGTGTTCCTTGCAGTCTTGCGAAGTCAACGAGCATTTTGGACCGCATCCTCTTTTCTTCGATAACTGTGGTGTAGACGGTTAAGTGTGGAATGGCCTTTCGGTACTCAGCCAAGTGTTTTTCTTCTTCAGCTCGGAAGTACGATTCGTCTAGGTACTTGCCTTTGTGTCCCATCCATGATTCTCTGTAGGATTCGTCGACGCCTACACAGTTGGAGCGGAAGAACTTGCGAAGGGTGTGGAGGTGGAGTTTGTACCATTTTTGAGACTTATCGGCAAGGCCGGACCGCTTCAGAATCCTCTGCCACACCTGTTCGAAATCTACGACGCTTGTAAATCTGCCCTTGTGATAGGCGTCACCTATCAATGGCGATTTGGCCGTTAATTTCTCACCGGCGTTTTCTCTTTCTTTCAAGTATTGCTGCAAGACCTGTTTTGCCTCTGGCGTTGTGAAGGTGCTGAAGAACCTTCCGACGCTGCTGTTTCCTTTGCCCATGAACTTGCGTCCCATCCTGCTTTCAACCTTCATCCTTGCCACGTCGGGATAGTCAAAGCTGACATCACCTATCGTCAGGCTCAATAGTGTTCCAATCCTCAGGCCACTGCTTGCCAGAACCAATATGGCTGCTCTGTCCCTTGCACCGTTGGCATGATTAAGCAGAGTTTTCAGTTCTTCCTTGCTCGGTGCCCTGTCCTCTTCCTGCTTGGCCGCGCTCGTCGGCATGTCAATCTTTGGCCATTCAACCTTAACACCGTTCAAGTCAAGCCACTTCTTGATCCCTCGAAGCTGGCCTAAAACCGTCTTGTGCGCATGCGCCTTCAGATAATAATCGATGAACTTGTCAACCTGAACGGTAGCATTCAACTTTCCACTCGCCAGGTCCTGCAGAGCGGCCTCTGGATCCTTCGCTCCCAAGAACTGAACGAACTTTCTCACCGCAAAAATGTATAGTTCAACAGTGCCAGGACTTCCCATTCTACGCGGTCCAGTAATAGCCTCATTCAACCTTGCTATGCTAGGATACTTCATCCATTCTTCTGCATAATTACGCATCCCAAACCACCAAAATACAGTGTGTGAGAACCTCTATATATGGTTTATCACACGTCAACCCATGTCAAACCACTAGCTGTCAGAGACACGTTTCTGAAGGGTTCAAAACTTCGAGGAAGATATTTTCACGGTTTGAGACTGGACGAAGACGAGCTGAGAGCCATAGTCACCCAAGCTGAAGCCCAAAGGTAGTGACATGAACATCATGGTCGGCAGTTAGAGCGCGCCCTTCGACCATCGCTGCAACTCATCAATTCTTTTTGGCTTCCGACGTGACGGCAGATCAAGTATGCCGGAAATTACGAAAGTCCCGGAAGATGGCATGTATGGTGAATCTCATGAGGTGAACTCTGCTTCTGGCCTGTGATATTGCTGGTGCTGTTCTCTTGTGTGTTTATTTTGCGCCCGCGCTAGGTCGAGATGTGTAAAAGAGTTTAAATGCCGATTGTGGCTTTATGGTTGTGTCATTGCAGGGGGAGCTGCTTGGTCAAGTACGTTTTTGTTACCGGCGGGGTTCTGAGTTCGGTTGGTAAGGGGATTTTGACTTCTTCGATTGGTAAGATGCTTCAAGTGAGGGGCCTGAAAGTCACGGTTGTTAAAATTGATCCTTATGTGAACGTCGACGCTGGGACGATGAATCCTTACATGCATGGCGAAGTGTACGTTACTGATGATGGTGGCGAAACGGACCTAGACTTGGGATGGTATGAGCGCTTTCTCGATTTGGACTTGCGGAAGGAGAACAACATTACCACGGGTTTGGTCTATAAGGCGGTCATCGAGAAGGAGAGGCGTGGGGATTTTCTTGGAAGATGTGTACAGATTGTTCCGCATGTGACTAACGAGATTAAACATCGTATACGCACCGTTGCCAAAGACTCGGGCGCTGACGTGGTCTTGACAGAGGTCGGCGGCACAGTTGGAGACATTGAAGGCCTGCCCTTCCTTGAGGCGATTCGCCAGATGCGATTGGAGGAGGGCATGGAAAACACATTGTACGTGCACGTGGCTCTCGTGCCCATCTTGGACGTCACTCAGGAAATGAAGACGAAGCCTTTGCAACACAGCGTCAATGAACTGCGCCGCATCGGCATACAGCCGGACACGATCGTGGCTAGAAGTCCAGAAATGATAAACGCTGAAGCCCTGAGGAAAATAGCCTTGTTCGGGACGATACCCGAAAGCGCTGTCTTCTGCTCCTACAACGTTGAGTCAGTTTACAAAGTTCCCCTCATCCTCGACGAGCAAGGCATGGGCGACTTCGTTTGCAAGAGATTCGGATTCTCAGAGGGCAAGAAAGACTTCAAAGAATGGAAAGAGTTCGTTGACGCGGTCTTGAAACCGGAGCACGAAGTGAAAATCGCGTTGGTCGGCAAGTACGCCGGGTTGACTGATAGCTACGTGAGCATGGGCGAAGCCTTGCGACACGCAGGAGCCGCGTGCCACACGCGAGTCTGCGTCAGTTACTTTGAAGCTGAAAAGCTTGAACAAAATCCAAATTGCGCAGACTTGCTGAACGGATTTGACGGGATTTTCGTGCCTTACGGTTTCGGTCCTCGGGGCACTGAAGGAAAGATAATGGCCATCAGGTTCGCGAGAGAGAGCAACACTCCCTTCCTGGGGATATGCTACGGTTTTCAACTTGCCGTGATAGAATTTGCTCGACACGTGTGTAACTTGAAGGAGGCGAACAGCACCGAGATCAACCCGGACTCGCCCAACCCCGTGATTGATCTGATGCCTGAACAGCGGGGGATAGAAATCAAAGGAGCCACCATGCGGTTGGGGGCTCACAAGATAGTCGTGGAGCCCAACACTCTGGGAGGTAGGTTGTACAAGAACGGGGAGATTTATGAACGCCACCGCCACAGGTTCGAGGTCAACCTTGACTACTCGGAAACGCTTAGGAAAAACGGTTTGGTTTTCTCGGGGAAAAGCACTGATGGCAGAAGGATGGAACTCTTGGAGTTGCCTGATCGTTTCTTCTTTTTTGCCTCGCAGTTTCATGGAGAATTCAAGAGCCGGCCGGGGAGACCCGACCCTGAATACTATGGTTTCATAAAAGCTTGTTTAGACAAGAAGCAGGGCAAATGCAAACCCGTGTTCGGCCAGGATATCGAGGTGCCCGCCTAAACAGAAGTGCATGTGGTCATCAAGAGTTTGGGAAAAACTTGCTGTGTTCCTGCATCATGCACCTATTCATTACTACTATTATTCCTGCTTGCCTCGCCATTTCCGCAGCTTGTTCATTGATTATTCCGAGTTGCATCCAGACTACGTAGGGCTTATCATAGCGTTCCTTGAGCTTGACCGCCTGTTCCACTATGGCAGGTGTGTCTGATGAAGGTCTGAAAACGTCAACGATCTCGATAGTTTTCTGAACATCAGCGGGCATTTCCAAGAGGCTCTTGTAACACTTTTCACCCAGAACCTCGTCCGCCGTGGGGTTCACAGGTATGATGCGGAATCCTTGGCCTTGCAGGTACTTGGCCACGCGATTACTGTCTTTAGAGGGGTCGCGAGATGCTCCCACGACCGCGACGGTTTTGTACTTGGTGAGAATTTCTTTCACATCGTCCTTCGTCAAGGCTCCAGCCTCTTCGAACTCTGAAGAGCTGTTTCTGGTACTTAAAGGCTCCAGTGTCCGGATACTGACTTTATGAAAGACGCCTCCTAAACTTTGTTGGCTGGTGTGCCCGGACTTAACATGGTCCTTTGCGACCGAGATACTGACTGGGCTAAACCTGAGCTGCTAAAATAGTGGGCTATTGACGCCCGGATGAGTGAATGCAGCCTGACGCCAACAAACAAGGAGGTGCAATAAGAATGGTGTATGTTGGAGTTGACGTTGGAAAGAGCAAGTGCAGAGCGGCGATGATGAGCCAGGAAGGTAAGATAACTGAGGAGTTTGACTTCAAGAATGATTCTGAAGGGGATATCGCGTTTGGCCTCGATGCTTACGGTGGATGACCGGGTTGTGATGGAGTCTACAGGAGCTTATTGGCTGAACCTGTACAATCATTTAGATGAGCTGCATATTCCTGTGGTGTTGGCGAATCCGTTGCAGACCAAGGCTATAGCGCATGGAAGAATCAAGAGCGACAGAGTGGACGCTAGGATACTGGCTCATCTGTTGAGGGCTGATCTGATTCCGGAGTGTTACGTGCCGCCTAAGGAAATGCGGGAAATAAGAAGCCTAGTTCGTCATAGGCTTTCCACAGTGAAACTGCGTACCATGACAAAGAACAAGGTTCACGCGTTGGTGGATCGGAACGGGGTGAAGCATGAATTCTCGGATCTGTTCGGCAAGTCAGGAGTGCAGTGGCTCAAATCGCTGGAGCTTTCTTCGTTGGATAGGCTGATGCTGGATAACCATCTTTTGCTTTTAGAGAGTCTTAACGTGCAGATTGAAAGGGTTGATGATGAGATTACGGCGAGAGCTACTTTGGATGGGGATGTTCGGTTGCTCTTGAGCTTGACGGGTGTGAGCGTTTATACGGCGTTGCTGATCAAGTCGGAGATTGGTACCATCGGTAGGTTTCCAAACTATAAGAAGCTGGTTTCGTGGGCTGGTTTGGCGCCTTCGCTGCATCAATCTGGAAACGTGGAGTATCATGGGAACATTACTAGGCAGGGTAGTCGGATGTTGCGTTGGATTATGGTGGAGTCTGCGCGTGTGGCGTCTGTTCGTGATGCTAGGCTTAGGGTTTTCTATGAGAGGGTGAAGGCGAGGCGTGGGGATCAGAAGGCTGTGGTTGCTTTGGCGTGTAAGATGCTTAAGATAGTCTGGTTCATGTTGACGAAGCGGGAACCGTATGAATCTGCGAATGAGAAAGGATATTGGAAAAAGCTTAATTCGTTAAACAGCTAGAGGAGGAATGCTGGCAGCAGGTAGGCTTTAGGTAGCCAGCCACAAAGCGTCTTTCATGAGTGTTAAGTTATTTGTGGTGAAGTAACCTACTTTCTTTCGCCCCATTGTCTCTTCGTGATATTTGATTTTAAGATGGTATGATACTCAGGTCGATTGGCAAATTTTGGATTGGGGATGATTTGCTCTTCCAATTCAATAAGGTCGATATTAAGTCCCTTCACGTTCTTAGCTCGTAATGCCTCTTCATATGCAGGCTTACTGAAGGAAAAGGCAACAAATAGTCCTTCCTTTGATTTCTGTTTTTCAATGGTTGTTTCAAATCGTTCAATTTCGGAATACCCTATGCCTTCCGAACCTTTGATTTGAATGGGAATTGTACTCATAATCCATCCGTCTACGTTACCATCCGCTCTTGGTCCCGCTCCCTTTGGGGTTGTGGAAACCGCACCTAATTTTTCGCACACCCAATTCTGGAACTCAATCGGGTCCAAGTCTATCATCTTCTTGATTTCATTAATGCGTCTCGGTAAATCAATTATGTCATCAATGCTAGTCTTGACATTTTGTCTCTGTAGCCTTTTTACCATAATTTTGCAGGCGGTAGGGGAAATGTCGATACCCCCCCATTTTCTAATTTGAGTATTAGCTGCCACAAGAGCGGCGCGCGCTAGCGTGTTCCTAAATTCCCTTTTTTGGGCGTGACGAGTTGGTTAATGTCCTGCAGACGATACTTCTCGCGTCAATAGTCACACGGTCATCCTCGAACCAAGCGAGCCTGTAACAAAAACCAGCTCGCGAATGAATTTAGGAACAGGCATGCGCGCTATTTTGCAATAAATTATGCATGATCTGACTACTATGATAGGCGCTTTCTTCGCTCTCTGGATTCAACACAAATAACTTAACAGTATCCAGTGTCCGTACTCCATATAAGATTCAAGTGGACCTAATTCTCGTTGAGGAGCGGCTTCATGGGCGAAAGCGAGCCTTCGGAGGTTGAGGATTATCGTAAGCGGTTGGAAACTGCAGCGAGTTACGGTGAGGTCTGGGAGATCGTGAAGGGCACCGTGGAATTCGCTTTGCACAAACGCAGGAGCGGTATCATGCTTTTCTTGGACGATTTGCCTATTCAATTAGGGGCTTATCATCCCGTGGGTACGAACAACATCGTTTTGAATCGTGTTTTGGTCCAGATAGTCGAGGCCGCGGTTGGGTCCAAACGCGTGGTAAACGCTCTGGTTTACAATCTGTTGGTACATGAATATCTGCACGCGCTAGGCGAATTCTCTGAAGTGGCTGTTAGAAACTTGGTGGTCGAGGTTGCTCGGAAATGCTTCGGCGAGGACTACATTGTCACGCAAGTTGCAGTGAAAAGCCCTTGGTCTTTGCTTAAAGGAATACCCCTAGAAGGTGTCAGTGTCCCGAAGCGATTCATGGAAATTGTTAAGGACTTTGAAAAGACGGACAAATATGTTGTGTGAAGCAATTCTCAACAATTTGAACCATTAGCACGCAGGATCGCAAAGCTGTCCTACAAGAAAAGAAAATTGTCGGGTTTCTAACTTTGAGAATTCAAGCAAGAACACGAATCGAGTTCCATGCGATGGTGCCCTGAGCCAAAGACCAACAAGAATTTCACGTGATCATGCGGAAGCTCCTGAGGAAATCACTTCACTTTTTCAAATCGAATTATGTAAACGAGTTGATCGTCGTCCCATTGTCCATTAGTTTCCTTCCATTTCTTCTTAAACTGGGTGAGCGTGCAACCACCTTCTCTCTTGGCATCTTCTTCATTGAAATATTTCAGCTTCTTTCTTTCCACGGAAGTGATGTGCAAGTCCGCAATGTGCGGTTCCCAGATTGCTGCATGAACCAATGCTCCAATCTTGACTTTTGGATCAGGCACTTCTGTCATGGAAGTCTGAGTTTTTGTGCCATCGATAATGCTTTTCTTGTCTTCTGTATTGAAGTGCAAGGTACAAGGTGATTCAGCTACTTCTTCGATTACTTCGTCAACAGATTTTTCCGGTTCCAGCAGGACTCTCTCGATGACTTGACTTCTATCTTTGACAGGGAGTCGTTTTTCCGCAAGCTTCTTTATGACCTCAACCCGCTTTTCAGGGTCTTGGATTGATCTTCCGACTCTGACGGCAGTTTGGTAATCGATTTTTCCCTCGGGCACCTCCCCAGAAATTGTTGCGGGAGCAATGTAGCTTTGTGCTTCTTCTGGAACGACTTCAGCCGTTCGCAACCATGTGGAAACAGCTTCAGGACTCACGCCGATCTTCTCAGCTACCGCCCTTTGTGAAGGATACTTGACTGGGCATTCTTCGAGCAAATACTTGCATACCTTTCCCTTTTCGATTGCGCTGAGTTCTTCTCTCTGCACGTTTTCTATTAGGTTCAGTTGCACAACCTCATCGTCGGTGTATTCCCGCACGACTGCGGGCACCTTTTCAAGACCGGCCTGCTGGGAAGCCCTGTAACGTCTCTCACCCAACACGACCTCAAACTCTCCATTTACGGGTCTGACAATTATCGGTTCAAGGAGGCCAACCTCCCTAATGCTGGCAGCCAGTTCATTGAGGCGCTCTATGTTGACTTCCAGCCTAGGGTTAAGTTTGCTTGGGCGAATTTGTCTGATGTCAATTTCTCTGAAAGTTTCCATTACGGTCCTCCGTCTTGACCGTTTAATCAGTGATTTTTCTATTTAAGAATTGCAGGTGCATATTTGACCAGCGTTCATGGGGCACAGAGGAATCTTGTATCCATTCTTGCTTTTTGCGTGTGTTATTCTGCAGTACAGTGGGGAAGTTGGCAAGACTGTGTGTTGAGGAGGGAGGATTGGCAAACTATATGAGGATACGCATTCTCATGTTTCTGTTAGCCGAGGCCTGAGGCTTTTGACTCAGCCCAAGTATGCAATAACGTGGAAGACCCTGATTCTGATACCGATAGGGCTCATAGCCTTTCTTGCGTACATATATATTTTCAGGGTTGACATCCAAGATATTGTTGCAAATGTTCAGGGCATCAACCTTGACTTCTACGCGTTGGCTACGGTAGCAGCTGTGCTCGACACGTTGTTTTTCACTTTTGCCTGGCATTCGTTGCTCAGATTTCTTAAGGTGAAAGTCTCGCTGTTCAAGTCGTTTCTTTTCGTGTGGATTGGAATATTCATTGACGGCCTGATCCCTGCGGAATCAGTGAGCGGAGAAGTCGCCAAGATCTACTTGGTGAACAAGGAGCATGATGGGACTGCAGGGGCAGCTACAGCTTCAGTCGTTGCGCAGAGGCTGATTGGCATGGGCTTAAACGTTACAACCTTATTGGTGGGCGCCTTCCTGCTGTTGGTTGAGAGCTTGCTCTACGGCATCATGCTTGCCCTGATATTGTTTTTGGTTGCTGTGACATTCGTTTTTCTTGCCCTAATCCTCCTCTTGTGCGTCAAACAGAACTGGACCTTTAGACTCGTTGGTGCAGTAACAGGGTTTGTTGAGCGTGTAAGTAGGGGCCGCTGGAAGTTGTCAAGGCTTAGAGAAGAATTGGTTGAAGTCGCTAGGTCTTTTCACTCGGCAATGAGGGACTATGCGCACGCTCCGAAGACGTTGCTGACAGCTTCCGTTTTTTCGACGGCATCGTGGGCGTTCAGTCTAGCTGTGTTCTTTCTTACGTTTCTGGCCATCCCGAATGCAAAAATAAGCTGGAGTGCAATATTGGTTACCTCTGCGATTTTCGTAGCTGTAAAATCTGTACCTGTGGGTGTTCCGTTTGAAGTTGGCCTGCCAGAAATAGCCCTTTCATCGCTTTTGATGATTTTCGGTGTTCCAAGAGAAATCAGTTTCACCGCGACGATCCTGATAAGACTTCCAACATTTTGGTTAAGGTTCTTCGTAGGCTTTGGAGCCGAGCAGTGGCTTGGGATAAAAGCCTTTATGACGAGAACAAAAGGCCAGACTGAGCTTCCCAGGAACTGAAAAGCCTAAATTTCACGCTTTTCCTTAATTTAGAAGGATGTGCTCATGACTGTAACCGTGCAAGACGCATCAGTGAAGTGCCTGGAAAGGCTGTACGAAATCGAAAAAGAATGCTTCGTAGAAGAAGCTTTCACGAAGAAGCAGATTGCTCTGCTTCTGACAGATTACAATTCAATAAGCTTGACTGCCAGCGAAAACGAGGAGATTGTCGGATTCATCGTGGGCATGGTATATCCTGACGGAAAAGCAGTCAACGGCCATATACTCACAATAGACGTTTCACCTTCGTATCGTCGGAAAGGTATCGGACAAATGCTTCTACAGGAAATGGAGAGCATCTTCCTCCAGAAGGGCGTTCAAGCCTGTCTTCTCGAGGTGAGGGAAGGCAACGCCATAGCCATAAGCCTCTACCACAAATTGGGGTACGAAGAGATCGGGAGGCTTGAAAACTACTATGGAAACGCTCACGGGATATACTTGAAGAAGATCCTAGCTTAGTTTCCAAAGCTTCAACTTCGTTTTCTCATCATAAACTCTCTGAGCCTCCACACCGGCAGCTTCAACCATGATCAACTCGGCTGTTGCACCAACTTCTGAACCTTTCATCAGATGGCCCCCGAAGGCCTCCCCTTTCTCGTTCGAAACAACAACATGCGCATGAATCACAACTTCGCCTTTCTCGTCAACAGCAACATTACCAGTGCATGATGCTACCTCCAAAGGGCCTTCCAAACGAGTTGTCTCGTACTTACCGTCCTTGTAGTATCCAAGCGCTGCATGCTTCACGCTTCCGATGAGAATAAAAAACCCAGCCCGAATTCTGCCTGTCTCAGCTCTATTCTTTATAGATTCAAGTAAGTCTTCACCTTCAAGCAACCGCGAGAAAACCGTTTTTCCAGCTTTTCCCATCAATATCATTTCATCTTCCCCTTTTCACAGCAATTCAAGGCTTATTGGTTTCGAGCACAAACCCTAATAACTTTTCCCACGTATGTTATTGTCGTGGAGAAGCTTTGAACGGAAAGAAAAACGGTGACACTCAGAGGCTTATCAAAGCTATCGTGGTGCTGATCCGCAACACCACGTGGAGATGTGGAAAACTCGAAAGGCTGATAGTGAACAACCTCTACAGGAGGAACGTCAATTTCGGAGGTCCAGGAATGCCTGTGACAGAAATGATACAAACCTTCAAGCTGACTGGCAAGAAGAGAAACGAGTTCTTGGACGCTATAAGAAGACTGGAAAGAAGGAACATTGTAAGAGTTTTGATGATTTAGAGACTCGGCTGAGGTGCCTTCCTAGGGTTTCTGTCCGATTTCCTTTGCGCTTTCAATCCATTTGTCGGTGATTTTCGGTGAGATGTTCAGTTTTGCGGCCAAGTCTTTTGCTGACGCTTTTGCTAGGTCTTCAACGCTGGTTATTCCCAGAGCTCTGATTTGTGCGGCCCGTTTTTCTCCGATTCCCTTGACGTCAGTGAGTCTCCCTATTGGAGATTGAAGCGGCTGAACGGCGGGTTTGGCCTCCTCCAATTTCACCACGTTCGTAACTATCGGCTGTGAGGGCGCGGTAGTGACTTCCGGCGCTTGTTGTTGCTGTTCCTGCTGTCGTTGGGGCTGAGAAGGTGGAGGTGGAAGAACGCTAGTTGTCACTGGCGGGGCTACTGCTGGTCTGGGCCTTTGAGTGTAGCCGAGTCCGATGAACGCGATGCCTATCACAACGGTTGTAACGACCCAAACTTGCTGTTGTTGTTCGGACGAGTAGACGGCTGCTGCGAGTGTTACGATGAAGAATACTATTGCAACTGCGTACGATACATAATCTAGTCGCATGTTGTTTTTCTCCCCTCTCTATGTTCTGTGGAAGTGTTTAAATAATTTTCTGAATTCTAAACGTAAAAAAGGGAGAATTTGGCATGTTTGCTGCTATGATCTTATTTCTTTCGCTACTTTAGTAGTTTGTCTTCTGGGGGCATTGGTTTGATTAAGCCATGTTTCATCAGAACTTTGACTGATTCCCGTGCGTTTTGAATTATCGCTGTGGCTTTGTCGTAGAGTTCCTTCCTGCTCGGTTTGATCCTTGCAACTCCTTCGTCTATGGACTTCAACGCACATGCTACTGCTTCACGTGGGAAAACTTCCCATTCTTCCATTCTGGGCAGGATGTCTTCTTCGTGCATTCCGCGTTCTTCCGCGAATTTCGCCAGTTCTTGGGCTGCTGCGATGCACATGTCATCCGTTACGGTTTTTGCTCTGACATCCAATACTCCTCTGAATATGGCTGGAAATCCAAGGCTGTTGTTAACTTGGTTAGGAAAGTCGCTTCTGCCTGTGGCTATGATGCGAGCGCCGGCTTCCTTCGCCTCCCATGGCCATATTTCAGGTATCGGGTTTGCACACGCAAAGATTATGGAATCGTCGGCCATCGTTTTTATCCATTCCTTCTTTATTGTGTCTGGTCCCGGCTTTGATGCTGCCACGACAGCATCTACGCCTTTGAAGGCCTCAGCTATCGTGCCTTTTCTGCCCTCTGCATTTGTCTTCTGAGCTAACTCAAATTTCCACGGGTCTTCGTCCTTTGTGATGTCTTTTCTTCCAGGGTAGACGGTGCCCTTGGTGTCTACCATGATTATGTTTCCGGGCTTGATTCCCCATCTTATTAGGACATACGCAGTTCTCAGGTTCGCTGAACCCGCGCCGATCAAGGTTATCAACGCTTTCTTTGGGTCTTTACCCACGATTTTGAAGGAGTTCATCAGTCCTGCAAGAATCACGGTAGCGGTTCCCTGCTGGTCATCATGCCAGACTGGAATCTGAAGGCGTTCTCTGGCTTTTTCGAGGACGTAAAAGCATTTTGGTTTTTCTATGTCTTCTAGGTTTATTCCTCCGAAAGTCGGCTGGATAAGCTCGCATGTTCTGATGATCTCTTCCTGGTTCTTGGTTTTCAAGCAGATTGGAAAAGCGTCAACACCGCCTAGGTATTTGAACAGTAGGGCTTTTCCCTCCATGACGGGCAGCCCTGCTTCAGGCCCTATGTCGCCTAGGCCGAGCACACGGGTTCCGTCTGATACGACAGCCACGTAGTTCCAACGATTTGTAAGTTCAAATGACTTGTCCGCGTTCGCTTGAATTTCCTTGCATGCAGCGGCTACGCCCGGAGTGTACCATATTGCAAAATCGGCGGGGCTTGACACTGCGCATTTGGGCATTATCTGCACTTTTCCTTCATAGAATCTGTGCAAGGGCGGTGACAGCATTGAGGGTTTCTTTGCCTTTGCCAGTAACTCTTCCACTGTAGGTTTTCTTTCTTCCTTCTTGGTTTGAGACATCATAATCTTCTCCTTTGAAGAAGCGGTTGATGTTTCGAGACATAGACCTTTAAATGTTACGGTGGGCTTGCATGAAAATGCACAGTGGCAATTGCCCTTCAATCTCTCTATTAGACAAAAAGAAAATCAAGAAAAATGAAGCTGGAAAGGTATTAAGACAAGCTGTTCTGTGTGTCTAATATCTTCTTTGTCTGTAGCCGCCGCCTCTTCTGTCCCTGTCGCGCCCGCCGCCGTATCCTCCTCTTCCGCCACCGCCACCGCCGAAGCCTCTTCCACCGCCGCCTCCGAACGATCTTCTAGGCTGTTCATACACCTTGCTTGACACGTTGTTTTCAGTGTTAACTTCACCTGCGATTGCTTGCTCCGCAACTTCCAGAGTGCCATATCTGCCGACGTTTAAGCGCATGTTGCCTCTGAACAGGTTTATGTAGCCGTTCTTGACGTTCACGGTGTCTCCTTCCTTCACTTTTTCAATGTTGTCATCCCATAGAGTCAGGTAGATGCAGCCTGTTTCGTCGCCTACTAGAGCATCGCTCACTTTGTGGGCTTCGCCATCTCTTCCGGCTGTGATGTTTCTGACTTCGCTCTTGGATACAATTTTTGCCAAGACGTTCACAGCTCGAGACGAGGGACTTAGTTCGCCAACTTTAGCGTCTACAGGTTGTCTGTTTCCAGTAAAACCTTCAACTGCCAATCTTCTTCAACACCTTGCATGTTTAACGATTCAACCATAACATTATGAACACACTTAAGGCTTTTGGTGGGGGCTGTTTTACCTCTAAGCGCTACATGCTCACGTTAAAGCGCGCGTGCAGTCGATCCGTCCACCGTTGTCATGCCAGTCAAGCAATACGGACGACACTGCCCATAGTTAGTTTCTATTCTCAGTTATGATAGAATGTCTTCTTTTGGTCATGATTGCAAACAGCGTTACTATCATGAATAGTGGCCAAATGAGATTTTGTGAAAATTCTGGAACAGCTTGAATGTCCACTTTGCCTCCGGTGCATATTTGTGATTCGGTGCTTCCTGCTGTGATGTATTCGAGGCGAAAGTTTGGAAAACTAGTGACATAAGCTCCTGCTGGGCTTGAAACATTGAGAGTGTTTGATACTAGCGACACTGTCAAAGGGTTCGACCAGTTGATGCTGGCTATTTTGCAGCCCCCTGCGCAGTTGAAATCGTGTAAAACGATGTCGAGGTAACTATTGTTGTATTCAACGATTTGGATTGAGAGACTAGTGTTTGAAACTAGGTTCGAATAGAATCCCTGTTCGACTCGGGGGTTATCCGATTTCTGCCATTGAATGGTGTTGTTCATGGTGGCAGTCCAATTGCCAAGCAACGGAATCGCCGTGAGATTTGTTTCTACAGATGTCTGGTTATAATTCGTGGTAGGAAATGAAATGTCAAGTGATTTTTTTGTGCCGTTTACTGATTCTTGTGAGTGCGCGATCTGTTCTATCAGTGCGTTATCATCTGCGAGGAGAGTGAATGCTGTAGTTTCGCCGTTTGCAGTTCCGACTGGTTCGCCAGAAATATCGTCAACTGCTGTGATTCCGCCGACTTCGGATCCGCTGGATTTTTGAGCGTTCCAGAGTTGTTTTTCTATTCCGGTTAGGTTTACGCTTAAGTTCAAGACTTTCGCTCCGAAAACGAGCAGTGCAAGCTTCATGTTGTCATATTGACCCGTATTGTTGAAGTGGGCATCCCTCACTCCTGTTCCGTCAAACATGTTGTAAGCCTCCATGTACAACCCTTTGCACCAGTCAAACGGATATCCCTGAACGTAATAGTTCACGGCTTCGTAGACTAATGCGTCCCCGCATGTTGTATAGTCAAGATATGTGGTAAAATTGATCGTGCCGTTGTACAGGTTCAAAGCTATGACGTGGTCTGAGGTGTTTTCCAGGACGCAAGTGTTGGGGGTGTGAAGTGTTAGAGGGATAGGCATCCCCTGCATTATCTGGTATGGATAGTAGGAACCGTTGTAAAACGTGCGACAGGTTGGTTAATCTGTTCTGAAAGTGTCAAATTGTAACTCGTTAAGGCTTATCGATTCCAGGTAATTGTCGCTTGCTATCCAGTAGGTTTCATTCGTGTAACGCAGGTATACTGTTCCATTCGAAGCGGTGATGTTGTGAAGTTCTCCGACCAAGGTTTCTTCACACAATCCTACTGAAGGATTGTATAGTCTCTCTAAGAAATCTGCAGCCTGCCCGAGCCCTTCGCTGAACGAAAAGTTTGATAAATCTCCACTATACGGAACCGCCTCACACGCTATTCCGCGCGCTCGCAAATATCCTCCTCCCCAGGCGTCTATGAGAATAATCAAGCTGTCGTCCACACAATTAGATGGATCAGTGCGGCTACCTTGCCAACTAAACGCTGCGCTTTGTGTCAGATATTTGTCTGGATACTGAGAACTATAGTTTACGTAAGATACAACTTCTCCTTTGATTCGGGCAACTCTTTTAGTTGTGTCGTAGTACCATTCTATGCTTTGCCCATCATAAGGAGACGTGAAATTGATTCTATACGTGGGGGTTGATGCATACATTGACTTAAACCAAGTGACAAGTCCTTCGTAAGTCCATAAGTCGTTGGGATAGGTTGAATTTAAGGCAGTTATCCACTCTTTTACAGCGTCAAGGTCACCCGCAGATTCTGTCGTAGACCATTCAAACTGGAAATTAACAAACCCGAATGGCTGAGAACCCGCAAAGGTGTGGGATATCATCGACATGAAATAGTTTTTTGCAGTAGAAGTGCTATTACCGTAAATTTTCTTGATTAAATTAAGTGGGTGCAACTGCAAGTTCTGACCTGCTAACGGTTGTGATGTAAAACTAGACACCCAGTCCCACGTACTATGTGGAAGAACTACCATGCCTTCACCTGTGCTGCTCGGGACCAAAATGTTGGCAGAACTAGCATAATAGGGCATTTGCCAGCCTCCGCGCTCTGACATGTAATCTACGGCATATTGGTCAAAGCAGTATCCCTGATAATATTCTACACCTTTTGTTAACAGATTTAATGAATGTTTAACATGCATTAAATTAAACTTTGATTAAGCTAGCAGCGCTGAAAGAGTTATTTCTAGACTGAAAGAAGAGTTTATGGAAGACAACAATTCTAGCTCTTGGTCTCGGTTCTGCATAGTAGAAAATTGCCTATGGAAAAGCAAAAATCTCAGAACCGTGACTGCACTCAAGAGTCACTTTGATACTAGATGTCCAAAATGTTTATACCTTATGTCTTTGCCTATCCTCTCTTCAATGGTGCAATTGTCAAAAACTCATGAAAAAGATGGTCCTCCAACTGGTTTGAGTGGAGACCCAGAATATGAAACCACATGTCCTTCATGCCACACAACATGGCATGCTGTGCAGATTCAAGATTTCATGTCTTTGATGCTTTGCTAGTGCCTTTCGAACGGCATTTGAAAGAAAAAGGGATTTATCCCTTGTTTTACATTTTAAGAAGAGGATTCAATGAGCAAAGCTAAAAGTTACTTTGGAAAAGCTTTCTATCATATTTTCAAGTACTTTGTATGTCCTTTCTTGACCATTCTAGGTGTCATGTTTCTTCTTTTGGTTTCTCTTAATTTCCTTTCAGAAAATCCCGCTAACACCGACTATTTGTTTCTTGTTGAATTAAGTTCGATTCTTTCGCTCTTGGTCGCAATACCGCTTTTTCTAATAGAGAGTATGACCTTACTTCCACCTGCCTTAAGAAGAAATGAAAGAATAAATCTTCTTTTTGAACAGCATTTTCCTAGGATAGGGCGAATTTCGATTAAAACGAGAATTGAACTGAAACCCTATTTGCTTGCACTCGCCTTAAGTTCGTTTTCCATATTTATCGCTGTTATGATTAAAGCTAACCAGACAAATACTTCTCTTAAGTTCCCTTCGTTGGATTTCTGGATATTCTTTGTCTCTTACATGGGTTTACCCTTATTTTTTGTCACATATTTGAGGCTCTACAATAAAGAAGAAAAAGCCATATTTCTTCTTGACAGATTCTTCCGAAGAATTGATTTTTGTCTGAACGAACCTAGAAGTGGACTGAGTGCCGTTGATTTTGAAAATGCATTGAAGTCGTATCAGAAAACTCTACCTTCTTTCTATTCTCTAAATAATCTGAAAGAAAGAGTAAGACAGGTACAGTTGATTCTTGACAGGGGGACAAGAGATGAAATTACAAAAATGCAATACCTTGTGTTTTCTCTGTCTAGTTCGATAAAGATGCACGATGCCCCCTCCTTCGACAATCATTTCCAAGAATTGTGCCAATTTTTGGAACAGAAAGAAAATGAAGAAAGGAACGTACTCACAATCAGTCAGTCAAACAAAGATAGGTTGCTGATTCAGGAGCTGCCGCGGCTTGGTCAGGAGTTGACCTAACTTCCCATTGTGCCGCTTTGCCAAGTGTGCATGAGAAGGTGGAAGAGCAGTTTCTCCATCGGCCTTTTTGGACATTGAATATGGTTCACCTCTCTACGTAATCTCTGAAAATCTTCAGGTTACTCAAACGCGCGCGCTAAACCATTGCTCATAAATGGAAAAATCGACGGTTAATGGCTAATTCCTGCTAGTAAACCAATTACCATAGAGTATGATTTTACGCATAAGAGAACTGCACATCCGATAACTACGGAAGGAGAATTCCGAGAGTTCTTTAAAACCTTTTGGAAAGTTAACAATGCATATTCAGGTATCGCTGGAAAAATCTGCTGTTTAGTTTGCTGTACAAAGACAGGCATGGACTTTCCATAACGAAGATTTTTGATCAAGGCATCTCTGATAGACGTAAGCTCATAATGGTAAATTTTGGATTTACATTCGGCTTCTCTAACATTTGCTTTCTTTAGTTTTCTGTAAAGGTCATAATCTTCTCCCCAAAGCAGGGAATTATCAAGCATCCCTACATGAGTTATTTCTTCTTTGATAAAAAAGCGTGGCTCGTTATGGATTATGTCTCTTCTATCTCCATATAGTCGCGCAACCTCTTCGAAACAGTTTTTCCATGCAGCAGAACAAGAGCTCCAGAAACCTTTTCCAATGAAAACTTCGGGAATTACTACCATCCCAATCTTTTCATTCTTGCATCTTTCAACACACTCTTTAACAACTGTCGGCGACAGAACCTGATCGGAATCTAGAAAAAGCACGTATTTGCCAGCTGAATTATCTACCCCGATATTTCTAGCCTGAGCCGGATTACATTTTTGCTGTATTGTTTTAGCACCAAGGTTCTTCGCCATTTCTAAAGTGTTATCGTTACTGAAATTATCAACAACTATGACCTCATATAAAGGATAGTCTTGACCCTGAATACTCCTAAGACATTCTTCAATGGTTTCTCCAGAGTTGTTAGTGGGTATTATTATTGATACACGCGACTTTTCCAAACTCTCCTCCATCAATTTACCCCAAAGGTGTAGAAGTGATCGTAATATTGCCTACGTAAGCAACGTTCGGAATGCCATCAAAATCCAAGTTCACAAGTTCCAAGATCAAGGTGCTAGGCAAGGATGAATCGAACATTTGACGCCAGCACGCGCTTAAACTGTAAGGACCAAAGGCGCCTTCTGAACTACCCAATGGAATGGTATTCGTGTAATTCTCATATACACTGTTTGGAGTCGCAATTATCATAGACTGGTTACGGTAAACATTGGATACAAAGACTGCAAAAGTGTCTTTGCCATGAAAGCCCTCAGTTGCGTTTAAATAGAAAGAAAGGGTGACATCTGAATTGTTTTGCACATAAATTTCTCTAGAAACATACTGCCCATACATCCATTCCAATGGGTCAGGTATGACTTGAGCTGTTATTTTCAAGCATCTCCCTGAATTGCCTCCGGAGTTAGTTGCTATCGTAACGTTTGACACCCCATTGCCAAAAGCGTAACTTTGCCATCCATCATCGTACCAATCTGCATGTTCGAAATTATCTTGAAAAACAATGTTTGAATTCGTATAATTGAATTGGAAGAGGTAAGCATCACTAAAGTTTTTCACTAACTCAAAGTTTGGATTGCCAAGAAACAGTTCAGGATTCCACTGATGTTCTGAATTATCAAAGGGGCTAACTCCTGATCCCACGTAAATGTCTGTTATGTTGAAGTGTTTCATCAAATCCATAGCCGTTACATTTAGACTGTTTTGCTCCAGTAAGGTTTGAAGCTCTTGGTAGGAGACAGAATAAGAACTAGCAAAATCAGGATAGATAACCTTGCGATTTGCAAGGCTTGGTATGAAAGTTCCGCTCTGATAGTTATTGACCAATATTGTAGCGTTTTTAGCTAGATTTTCTTTAATCCACATCATTAACTGAAGATCTTGCTCTGTTGTCGCAGCAAAAACAGCGTAACTGCCATGGATCCCTCCGACGTCAAGAACTATGCTTTGATACAAGAAAGGAGAATAGATTCCAACGAGCAACATAACTGAAATTGCAGAAACTAGAAGTTTCCTTGACTTAAGTTTGGTCTCATCTGTCTTTGCTAGAATTTTTCTGGATAAATAGGAAGAGAAAAGGTAGAACAAGTAAAAATTAGCGGCCGCAATGAAGAAATAAAGAAGAAAATACAGGAACAATGGATTGCTGTAAAATGGCAAATTTACGTAGTCAATTGCGGCAAGGAGAAAAATGAGTGACTCTCCTAGAAACGAGGCTATTCCTAACTTGATAAGCCAACTTGCCCCACTGAAAGATTTATCCTTTCGAAAATGTACCGCAAGTAAAACGCTCACAAAAAATAGAGCGAGTGAAGCGATTGTTAGCAACATATTGCTGCCAGCCAAATTATCAAAAAGCCATACGGCGTTAGTCTGGAAAATAGAAAGGGTGGGATGAGCAAGCGGAATCTGTATGTCAAGCGCAACCCCTACGTTATGATCAGGAGACTGATACCAAATTAATGTCCTGTAGAGAAATGGGCTCAGAACTAGAAGGCTTAGACCAAAAATCAATGCAAGACTTAACAATCTGCCCCATGCACCCTCACGCCTTTTTATTGCGGTATACAGCCACACCACGAACAAAGTGCCAATTAACATTTCATAAACCTCAAGATGTAAGACCGCCAAATAGCCAAAAAGAAAACCAATCGCCAAGATTGTCCCTACGTTCAATTTTTCCTTTGTTAAAAATGGGAAAAGACTTAAACAGACAAAAAACAACGGAAAACTAGCAATCATCGCGTTGCTTCCCCACGTAAGATATTTCGGCCAAAAGGCCACAAAAGCAAACACGAACGCCAAACTTAAGCCCACGTATCCCTTCCTAGACAACGATAATGTCTTGCCCAGGAAATAGACGCCTAGTATCGTAAAGGCATTAAAAAAGGCCGTTAAGTAAAAAACAGCCTCAGGAGGAGAATAATTTGAGATCAACACAGAGTAGGCAACCATCGGAGTAAAACCTTGCGGATAAACGATCCCCTCACTCAAATAAGGCTGCAAAGTCATTGGTACTTGTTTATTCTTCAGAAGAACCTGAACAAAAAGCGAGTGCATGGAAGTATCACGGATGCTTCCGAAAATAAGACCGTTAAGCGCCAAAGTTTGTACAACAAGACCAAACAAGAAAATCAATACAATCAGCAGCAAGGGTTCAGAGAACAGATGGTTTCTGAACGAAAACCTCTTAAGATTTAACCGTAGGTTTCGGGCAACACTCCTGAGTCCTTCTCTATAAAACCATAAGACAATCAGAGTTGACACTAAGGTGATTGCATACAACACATATGCGGAAAAAAGATGTAAAGGAATAATAGCGATAATATACAACAAAAAACCGCCGAGATAAACATCGAGTACCAATATCTGCAGAACATCTAAATTCTTAAAGACATCAACGAATTTTCGAAGGCCAAGTCTCCACGGTTCACCTAATATAAAGAAACAGAACATAAAGAACAAAAGCTGAAGAATCACTTCAACGAGCATTGAAACTTAGTTCTCCACAACACACACGTTATAAAAATGACTTATCTATAACCTTTTTCCTTAATAACAGAGGGGTGCGTAATAAACGTATAGCACGTATAACAGAATCCGAGCATACTTATTCAGGCTTATGAACGCAAGAGTCGGGACTGAAATTGAAAGGATGAAATATTTTTCCTCGTTCATCTCCAATTATGACTCTAGTTTTCTTCTCGATTTAGGTTGCGGAAAAGGATTGCTTTTTGATAATATCGTCGGTTCTGACGAATCTGAGCTAGTGGGTGTTGACCTAATAAAGAATCGCAAAGAGAATTATCATCATGTTGTTGCATCGGCAATAAGGCTACCCTTCAAGAATAATGCTTTTTCTTTGGTGACAGCTTTCAGCATTTTAGAGCATATTCCCAAAGCCGAAAGGAAGGTGTTCTATAAAGAAGCGAAGAGAGTGCTAAGAGGCAAAGGAATATTCGCAATTCAATTACCAAACAGATACTTTATCATTGAAAGCCACACGTACTTTCCCTTTTTTGGTTTCCTTCCCTCTCGTATACATTCATTTGCTTATAGAGGAGGATATGTTGCAGTACCTTCCTTAAAAAATGTCATTCACTCCTTGAAAGGATCTGGTTTCGAGGTATTTAATGTTAAAAAATATGAGGCCCCATTTTTGCCTTTTGGATATTTTCTCGGTAAAATTGGCCTTTTTCATCTATTTCCTATGGGATATATCATATGTGCACGATTAGTAAAAGGAGGCTAGCGCGCGCGCTTTGGGTTTGGGATGAAACTCTACCCTCCAACCTTGGCAAGCACGTTCTCATTCAGAACGAGACCTGTGAATAGGTAGTTCCAGTTAATTTTTTGAGACATGAAAGTAGCTCTTGTTAGGAGACACGTATGCGCTGGCACCATACACCCAGCTGACCGTTGAAATCAGAACAAGCGTAGGTGCAGCCCTGATGATCATGAGAGAGATGCCCGGTAGCTTGCCCCCAGACTCGATCGTCGACCTCGGCTGATTAACTGTAATACACGCCCCTCGATTTCTAAACAAGACTGTTATGAAACCAAAATCCATGTCGAAATATGCAGCACCGTTCAGTCCAAGACACGTTTAATGCGTGAACATGCTGCCTTTCTGTTTCTTGAACTGTTCAGAGAATCTGTCGCTTCTTTGTTCCATTTCGGACTTCTTCCGTTAAGAACAAACTCGTCTAACCCCTCACTTTCTCTCGGACCGAGTTCACGTCTTCGGTCGTTACCTCGTCCGCAACAATCTTCAATTTATGGTTAGCAATAAAAACGTCCGGCATATATTGCCCGATCTTCTCATTGAACTTCACCTCACCATTGTTTGACCAGAAGATCGTCGTGATTTTCTTCACGCTCTGCTCATGTACAGCCTGGCCAGTTCTGGCCTCGCCAAGCTCTTCCAACTGAACCCTGAGCGGGTCACGCTCAAGCTCATCTGACTTCTGTCTCAAACTCTTCATCTCTTCGCGCATTAATGCGTGATCTTTCTGCTCAAGCAACTTGAATGATGACTCAAGCCGTTCAGTTATGCTGGCCAACTGTCTTGCGGCCTGTCTGTACACGTCAGCATCTTTGTCCGCAAGCTCTCTGAACGTATTCGCGGTCGTCTCACTCATCTTCTCGTAGGTCTCTCGTAGTAAATCTATTGCACCTTGGAGCTTCTGGGAGTATTCGCCGTAAAGGCTCTCACGTATCTCTCTGGAGTCAGTGTCCTGTTTGTTTCTGATTCCTTCAATTTTCCCCTCAAGACTTTGAAGATATCTCGTCCTTTCTTCAAGTGTAGCCAACTGTGTTAAGACCTTGGCAGCGTCATCCTTTGGCTGGGAGAGTCTCCAGTGAAATGCTTGCGACGGTAGATGTAAAATGATACTCCAATGACTGCAGGCTTTAGTGGAAAAGACACCTTTGCTGCCATTGTCTCAAATCTCTACGGCAACCAAACTTTCGTGTTTACAACTCCAAACGGTATTTACGAGAACTACAACAATTCGAGATCTTTGACAGTATCTGAAGGCTTCTTCGAGTTCAAGGGTAACAGCAGCCTGAGCACTCTTTGGCGTCAAGCATATGGTTCAGCCCTACCGAATCCTTTCATTCTGGAGTTTGTGAACTGGGATTTTGACGGCAACCAAAACGTTGCTTATCTTGGCAACGTGACGGTTACAACGACGCCTACTGGATGATTCACGTGTGAGGGTAGGATATGCCTGGAACTAATTCATCAAATTTGTTGGTCAAACCTGCCAGAAGGCTATCAACTGCTATTGATTAGCAACTTCTACTGTTCTTTGTTCGTCTGTTCGTTTATCTGCTGTTCCATCATGTGCCCGCGGCAATAGACTTGGGCTTTTCTTACGCCGGCGACTTTCAACGCAGCGTTTTTTATGTCGGTCGCAAGTTTGAAGGCTATTGGACAGAAGGGGCTGGAGGGAACGAATTCAACCTTGAAAACGCCGGGTTCTTCTTCCTTGACGTTCGTGATCATCTGCATCTCACCAAAGGTCATTCCAGTTTCGGGATCGACCACTTGGCCCACGGCTTCTCGGACCTTATCTTCCAATTCCGTCAAGTTCAAGCAACTCTATTAGGGCTCCTTTGTAACAAGGAATGTTCACTGTATATAATCGTTGCGCGGATTTCCTGACGTTTCTTCCTTTTTGATGTGCATACGCCAACTCAAGGTCATCGTTCTTGGATGCGAGGCTTTAACCTCGTCCAATCGTGAAACGGCAGTGTTGTGCGGTGCCGTCAAAACAAGTTGCGGATTATTATATGCTTCCTCGCAGATTCTCCTCAGCGCGTCAACGAATCGGTCAAGTTCTTCCTTCTCGAAAGTTTCCGTGGGTTCGATCATCAATGCTTCATCGACAATGAGCGGGAAATAGGTTGTAGGCGCATGCAGACCGAAGTCGAGCAAACGTTTCGCAAGATGCAAGGCTGAGACTCCGGTCTCGTTTTTGAGCGGTTTTGCACTGATGACGCACTCATGTTTCCGTGGTTTCTTGCCGTCATACGGGACCATCAAGCCCCTAATGTTTTCGAGTTTCTTCATTACGTAGTTCGCGTTCAGAACTGAGATTTCTGCTGCTTCCTTTAGTCCTTCAAAACCCATGCTCAATATGTAGGTGTAAGCTCTTAACAGAACTGCAACGTTTCCTGGAAAGCTTCGTATTTTTCCAATGCTGTGCGGCTTGTCATAGTCTAGGCTGTAGCGCTTTCCATCAAAGGCAATGCGCGGCACGGGAAGGAATCGGGTCAAGTCTTTTGAAACGCCCACCGGACCTGCGCCAGGTCCGCCTCCACCGTGAGGAGTGCCGAAGGTCTTGTGGATGTTTATGTGAACGATGTCAAAACCCATGTCGCCAGGCCTTGCTTTGCCCAGGAGAGGGTTAAGATTCGCACCGTCATAGTACAGAAGGCCGCCGACTTCATGAATGATTTTGGCTATTTCTTCGATGTCCTTCTCGAAGATTCCGAGAGTGTTAGGGTTTGTGAGCATCAGGCCGGCCGTTTTCTCAGACGTAACTGTCTTTAATGCTTCTAGGTCTATGCACCCGTCTGCTGCGGACGGGACGATGACAACGTTGAAGCCGGCCATGGCTGCACTCGCCGGGTTGGTTCCATGGGCGGAGTCAGGGACGATTACTTCCGTCCTTTTTCCGCATTGTCCGTCTTGTTTGAGGCACGCGTGCATCAGCATGGTGCCTAGAAACTCTCCGTGAGCACCGGCAGCCGGGTGTAAACAAACTTCGAACGTGCCTGTTATCTCGCTGAGCCAACGTTCGAGCTTGTAAAGGATTTCAAGTATGCCCTGCACCGTGCTCTCATCCTGGTACGGGTGAACCATGCTGAGCGTCGGTAGACTTGCGAGAAGCTCGTTTATCTTGGGGTTGTACTTCATGGTGCAGCTTCCAAGCGGATAGATTCCCGAATCAATTCCGTAGTTCATCTCTGATAATCGTATGAAGTGGCGTGTGACCTCTACCTCGGAGAGTTCGGGCAGATTGGGTTTCTGCGTGCGCCGCATGTTTTCGGGGAGGAGACCGTTCAAGCTGCCAACGGCCCTGCGGACTTCATCTTCAGCTTCTGGCATAGAATGTCCGATTCGTCCCTTTTTTCCAAGCTTGAAGATTATTGGCTCGTCCCAAGTTGCCTGTTTGTACATCGTGTTCTCACCTTTCGTCCAGAACCTCTTCCAGAGCGTCTCTTAACCGTTCGATTTCTTGTCTAGAATGGATTTCCGTGACGCAGCAGAGACTGGTCTGACCTAGCTCTGGAAACTCTTTTGAGACGTCTCTGCCGCCGTGAACCTGATGTTGGAGAAGTTTCCTGTTGACCTCTTCTGCTGTTTGACCAGTTTCGTCAAAGTTGACTGTGAATTCTTTAAAGTGGGCAGAGTTGAAAACGGGGGTTCTGACGCCTTTTATCCTCGAAAGCAGTTGCATCGCGTAGTTGACCTTGTACATTATTGTTTCTCCAAGCTGACGGAAGCCTTCAGGCCCGAGCAGGGCCATGTAGACCGCTGAGGCTACGGCGCATAGGGCTTCGTTGGTGCAGATGTTTGAAGTTGCTTTTTCGCGTCTGATGTGTTGTTCCCGGGTTTGCAGGGTCATGCAGAATCCCTGTCTGCTGTTGTCCTGCGTCGTTGTCAACCCGATTATTCTGCCAGGCATTTGGCGGATCAGGCTCATGTCGTCGCGGCAGGCCATGATTCCAAGCAGCGGGCCGCCGAAGTTCATTCCGTTGCCAAGCGGCTGAGCTTCGCCGACGACGATGTCTGCGCCATATTCGGCCGGCGGTTTAAGGATCCCAAGGGATGTCGGATCGACTCCAACGATGAAGATTGAACCGTGAGAGTGAGTCTCCTTACTTATATCTTCCACTTGTGGTTCGACGTAGCCCAGGTAGGACGGGTTTTCAACGTAAACTGCCGCTGTTTTGTCCGATATCTTGTTTTTCAAATCGTCAAGGTCCAGCTGTCCGTTTTCAGAGTTGTATCCGACCTGTCTGACCGTGATTCCTGCAGGTTCAGCGTAGACTTGCAGCGTTGCAGCTCTTTCCGGATGAATGATTTTCGGAACTAGTATCTCATTTCGTCCCTTAACCCGAGTTGCCATGCGGGCGGCTTCGCCCAGTGCCGAGGCCCAATCGTACATTGAACAGTTGGACACTTCCATGCTTGTCAGTTCACACATCAGGCTCTGATATTCAAAAAGGGCTTGCAGCATACCTTGGGAGACCTCAGGCTGGTAGGGTGTGTAGGAGGTGAGGAATTCGCTGCGGCTCACGATTTCCTGCACGACCGCGGGCACGTAATGGGGCCAGCATCCCGCCCCAACGAAGACAGGCATGGTGTTGCACGACTTGTTTTTCGAAAGCAAAGCTTCAACGTGCTTTCTAACTTCAAACTCTGATAGTGATTTTTCTGGGAGATTCAACTGCTTTTTCAGGCGGTATTTTTCCGGCACGTCCGCGTAGAGTTCATCTATGCTTTTTATGCCCAATTCCAGCATCATTTCCAGTTTGGTGTCAGCCGCTGAATTGGGAATGTAGGGGTGACTGCGCTTGTCCAAGAGTTTCACCGTTGAGAATGTACACTAACTCACGGTGGCTTCTTTAAGCTTTTTCAAGCAGCGTCAATTCTCATTACAAGAAAACCGAGTGTTCTTTTGAAGCCTTTTTCCGATTTAGCGCTGGTTTCCCTTTGTTGTGGCCGTTTCCTTTGGATGTCTAATGCCTCAGCTTGCGCTTCCTGCTGCGCCTGTCTCTCTTGACTGGAGGTTGTTTATGAATCCAAAATTAGACTCCCTGAACCTGGAGGAACTGGTTTTTATGGTCTATTTGATAAAACCTTTGTATAATAAACCGAGAGATGTAGATGAGTAGGCCAAAAGGTACAGTGGAAAGAACGTAGAACTCTAACAAAGATCCAATACCATCCTTCGCGATCATCTGCAAAAAGAAGATTCCATAACTCATTGTTTTACCGTCACGGAAATGAAACTTACACTAGTTTCGTCTCTTCACATTCATTACGACAAGTGCAGACAGGAAAAAGGTGAGGCCAAACAGGATTGCATTGAACAAGCAATAAGAACGACTGCTAGAACGACTAATGGAACCCCAACTGAAATCGCTACTTTGCTTATCATGTGGTTACTTCAGGTTCTCTAATGGGTTAATAATGCAGAAATCCCAATATTACTTTTCGGTTGTTGTCTTGTACGGAGTAGCGCGCACGCTAATGCTCATGCGCATGCCCAAGAGAAATAAAAGCCCAGGGCGACGGTGATTTATCGGTTCTTGCTATATTCCCCCATTCGAAATAACCATTGATTGTTCCTGAGGAAGATTCAGGTTGTGCGATGAAAATGGTGAACTGTCCACACTGTGGCATGCCCTTAGTTAGAGATAGCAAATGTAGATATTTCTGCGAAAATGAAGGATGCCCAGTTGTGTTTGTGCACGCCCCCCATAACCCGTTTGGAAGGAAAGTGGCTTTCGCGTCTTCCGCAACGGGGGAAACAGTTAGAAAGACTCAAGAAGTTATGAGGGCAAGAAATCTCACTAATTTAGTCACTTCAGCTTCCTAGAAAGACAGTGGAACAAACTTTTAGTACACGTCAAAATTGCAGAAACATTACAAGAAGCATGTAAACTGTTGGAAATAGGCTTTGAATAAATCGCGGACAGGGATGGAAAGAAACTGTTTAGAAAGAGAAAGTAACTGTCGATTTTATCCTTCAGGATCTCATTTTATAAGTCTTAAATAGGATGGTGCGCCATGTTTCTGTTGAGGAATCTGTCTTGGGATACGACTATGAGGAGTTGTTGAAGAGGGCGCGTTCCCAGTTTCCAGAGATAGGTGTGAAGAGCGAGCGTTTAGAGATTCCTAGGTTGCACTATGCGAGAATAGGAATGCGCACAGTGATTTACAATTTTAAGGAAGTTGCTGACGCTTTGGATCGTGATCCACAGCACATGCTGAAGTTTTTGACTGGTGAGATGGCTACGGCCGCGACCGTGCAGGGGTCAAGGGTCATTTTTCAGGGGAAGTTTTCAGAAGACACTTTTGGAAGGCTCATACACAGGTACTTGGAGAGTTACGTAGTATGTCCCGTTTGCAAGCGTCCGGACACGAAGATAGTGAAGGAGAAACGTCTGTCGTTTTTGGTGTGCCAAGCGTGTGGAGCAAGATCGTCGATTAAGCAACTTTGAGAGCGTCTTCAATATTGGAAGTGTACGTGAACATCAAAAAAATCGGCAGAAACGTGTTGCTAGCCATATGCGACGTTGAAATCTTGGGGAGGACGCTGCGGGAGGGGAACATAGTCTTCTGCGTCAAAGAAGACTTTTACAAAGGCGCAAGAGTAGACGTCGAAGAAGCAGTGCCTATGATCGAAAACTCCAACATCGTGAACATGGTGGGCAGAAACGTCGTAAAGAAGGCGATAGAGAAGGGCTACGTTCATCCAGAAGCGGTTCTTAAAATAGAAGGGATACCGCACGCCCAAATCGTAAGACTTTGACCACACTGTTTTTCCGTGTAAGATCATACTGTTATTGTTTTCGCCTCTTAGAGTATTGTAGTGCACCCGCTATTACATCCATCGAAGCCAGCAAAGTGATGACCAAGGTAGCGTGGTTGAACTCGGCGCGCGCGCCAGCAGATGCTCGGAAAATCGCCCTTTTCTCACTACAGGCATAAGTCGTAATACTGTGGCCGTTCGCGGACGTTTGTACGAGCTTATTTGGGTTCAGCGTCGGCCGAGTCTGGCTTCTGAGTTAGTAGATGCTCTCCTGATTTTGCCTTGTCTTGGCGAACATAGTTTTAAAAGGAAGAAGTATACTTCTTTTAGGCAACTGCGTCCGGGGTGCTTGGTTGGGTAAGAAGAAGGTGCTGAGTGAAGGAGAACTGAACCAACTGGTGGTTCCTTCCGCAAACGATATTTTGGGCGTGGCTATAAAGTTGCTTGGTTATGACCGTATTCTCGTCAAGTGTCAGGATGGTAAAGAACGTTTGTGTCGCATTCGCGGAAAGATGAAGAGGCGGGTTTGGATACGTGAAGGAGACGTGGTTTTAGTGTCGCCTTGGGATTTTCAGTCTGACAAGCGTGGGGATGTGTTTTGGCGTTATACAAGAGCGCAGGCAGAAATGCTTCGCAAGAAGGGTTACATCACAATATAGTTCTTCGCTGACAATAAGCGAGGCGAACCTGATGAGCTATGGTAAACACGTGGATAGCGCGCTGCCTTGTCCCGAAATTGGTGTAAAATGGTAATAATTCTTGTTTTCGGGTTTAGGGGCAGTTTTGAGGCTCATATGTGTTTTTAGCCCTTCTGTGTGCCTTGACTTTCAAGATGG
>Ga0187866_1000149_pt1 | contig 93284 bp, 84 predicted proteins | sample June2016WEW_11_1_3_FD_133013 | JGI IMG/M metagenome (GOLD analysis project Ga0187866, IMG submission 133013) | Peatland microbial communities from SPRUCE experiment site at the Marcell Experimental Forest, Minnesota, USA - June2016WEW_11_150 | ecosystem: Environmental > Terrestrial > Soil >... | reverse complement strand
CGCCAACTGCGCGCGGAATCGACGCACAATTGTTCTCGATTCTCTTCTCGTGGAAATTCCCTGCCCTACCCCAATAGCAAGACCCCTTGCCCGGCTATTGGCTCAGATGGCTGTAAGTTGCTACAGCCCGTTTCACAACCTCGTAAAACAGCGTTTTTGATGCCAAAAACAGGCTATCTGGCAGGTTACGAAACGGCTTCTGGAAATAAAGCACCTACAATGCCTTCACTATGTGATTTTCCTCTTCCCCCGCTTCTCAAACGGTACTACTGTGACACATAATGAGAACACACTCACTGTTAAAGAGCATATACAACTACCCTTACTACTAGTGAGTTTTCTCGTCAGCCCCCAAGCTGATAGTTGCGTTAAACCATATTGCCTAAACGATGTCAAGAACTTTTTTGGAATTTTTTAAAATTTTTTTTCAGCCCCAAAATGCTGCCAATGCCCTAAATAAACAAAAAAGTATTTTTCGCGAATTTTATTGCTTCATCTCGTACTATAAAAAAAACTCATCCGATGCTAAGTTCATGGGTACATACAGATAATTTTAACGAACCGACGCCGTCCATTCTCGCCTATCTTATCACGGGCGTGAATTATGGCGTTGCTTACGTGCCGCCTTACTTCTCGGGTTCGACACGCCGAAGGCAGGATGCGGTTTTTTTTGTTAAAAAACCGCTTGCAAGGAGTCGATAATAGATATTATAATATGTGGCGGTTTGTGCAGGTCCGCCATCCCTAAGGGATGTCGAGACCTTGGCCAAATGCGGGTGTAGCTCAGTGGTAGAGCGTCACGTTGCCAACGTGGATGTCGTGAGTTCGAGCCTCATCACCCGCTTTGAATATATATAGTGTTGGCGAGTTACCGGCTAAATGAGTAGTTTGGCGTTGGTCGCCGACGCGTTTGGGCAACGAAATATGAAAAAATGTGGCTGCGGGAATCAGAGTTCCTAATGCCATTTTTGTTTTGTATGAGCGTAAGCCCGGTACGATAGGAGAATAACATGGCAGAGCAACTGCAGGAAACAACCCCAAAGAACACTGTAAAAATCGAAAAGTCAGGCCCGTGCAAAAAGAAGGTCATCATCGAGGTTCCTCGTGAGACAATAACAAAGGCCACCGACGCCCAGTACGAAACGCTGCGCAAAGACGCGCTGGTGCCCGGTTTCAGGAAAGGTCGTGCGCCGAAACGATTGCTGGAAAAGCGATTCGGTAAAGAAGTCGGCGAGCAGACAAAGCTGAAAATACTGGCAGAAGCGAGCGATTCGGCAATAAAGGACAACAAGCTGGATGTTCTGCGCGAGCCGGAGATTGATTATGAGAAGATAGAATTGCCCGCGGAAGGCGCTCTGAAGTTCGAGTTCGAGGTTGAGGTGCGTCCTGAGTTTGAGCTGCCAAACATTGAAGGGATACCCGTCGAGAAGCCAAAACACGTGGTAACCGAAGGAAACGTTGACAGGGAAATCGAGATGCTCTGCAAATACGCGGGGACGTGGACGCCAAAGGACAACGGTAAGGTTGAGCTTGAAGACCAGGTCGTCGCGGACGTGATGCTGAATATCGAGGGGCAGGAACAAAAAGTTGATAATACCGAAATATACGCCAGGCCAAGCGGCTTCGTGGCGGACGTGCCCGTCGAGAAATTGGACGAAATCCTGGTTGGGGCAAAAACAGGAGACGTAAAGACCGCGGAAGTGGAAGTGCCCAAGACATTCTTCAGAGAGGAACTGCGGGGCAAGAAGGTCGGTATCAAGATAACGATTAAGGACATCAAATGGCTAAGACCAGCGGAATTGAACCAGGACACGATAAGCAAATGCGGCGTAGCGACCGAGGCAGAGCTGCGAAAGGCGATTCGCGAAAAGCTGGAAGGTCGGCTCGAAGGCCAGGCGAAACAAGAGATGGCCGAGCAAATTTACAAATACCTGCTTGATAACATCAGTATCGATTTGCCGGCAGACGTTGCCGCGGACCAGGCCGTCGCGTTATTACGACGCCAGTATATCAACCTGATGATGCAGGGCATTGACAAAGAGCAGATTGACAAGAATATCGAGCAGTTGAAGGCGAACACCGAACAGCAGGCCAAAGAACAGCTCAAGGTATTCTTCATAATGGACAAAATCGCGGAAAAGCTGAATATCAAGACGACGGATGAGGAAATCAACGGGCATATCGCCCAGTTAGCCGTCCAGAAACACATCCGGCCCGAGCGAATGAGAGAGGAAATGCAGAGGGACGGCTCCCTCGAACAGTTCAAGCTTCAGGTCCGCGAACAAAAGTGCGTAACCAAGCTGCTTGAGTCGGCGAAAATAACCGAGGTTGAGCCAAAGGCGGAAAAACCGAAGGCCGAAACCCACAAGCACAAGAAAACGACCGAAAAAACAGAGGCCAAACCGGCTAAAAAGGCGGAAACCGCGACAAAACACACGCATCCCAAAAAAGCAAAAGCTGCGGATGAGAAAAAGCCCGCAAAAAAGGCGACACCGACGACCCGAAAAAAGAAAACTTGAGTGTAAGAATATCCGATAAACACCTTAATCGGCGGGGTAAACCCCGCCCTACTTTATGAATTAAGGGAAAATTTGATGTTCAGCACAGGACGCCAAAAACGTATGATAATTGAGCCGAAGGGACAGTACCAGGACCAGTATGGGCCGGGAGGCGGTCATTACCAGCAATTTCGCCAGATGAGTTTGGACGATATGCTGCTGGAAAACCGGATTGTGTTCCTCATCGGCGAAATCAACTACGCCAGGGCTACCGAGGTAATAATGAAAATCCTTTACCTCGATAACCAGAAACGCAACACGGAAATCAGCTTGTACGTGAATTCGCCGGGAGGCAGCGTTGACGACACGATGGCGATATACGATACGATGCGGTTCGTAAGCTCGCCCATCGCTACTTACTGTATCGGCCGCGCTCAGTCGGGCGGAGCGATAGTTCTCGCGGCGGGAACAAAAGGCAAGCGGTTCGCGCTGCCGCACTCAAAGATTATGCTCCATCAGCCGTGGGGCGGAGTTTTTGGACAGGCGGCGGATATTAAGATTCAGGCGGAGGAAATCCTCAAGGCCAAGAAAATGCTCAACGAGCTGCTTGCCAAACTCTCAGGCCAACCCGTTGAAAAGATTAGCGCGGAGACCGAAAGAGACAGATATTTGACAGCAGAAGAGGCGCTTGCATACGGACTCATCGACGAGGTCCTGGAACTTGACGAGTCAGGCAAGAAAAAACCGGACGATAAAAAAACAGACGAGAAGAAACAATAACCACTGAAGAGAGTGAAACTATGGCAGTTGACCAGAACTTAGTTCCGATAGTAATTGAAAAGACAGGACGCGGCGAACGGGCATACGATATTTACTCCCGGCTGCTCAAAGACAGAATCATTTTTCTGAGCGGGCCGATAGATGACGTTTCCGCAAACCTGGTGATAGCTCAAATGTTGTTTTTGAGCAACGAAGACAGCAAGACGGATATTCACCTTTATATCAATTCGCCGGGCGGGTCAATCTCGGCGGGACTGGCCGTTTACGACTGTATGCAGTTTTTGCGCTGTGACGTTGCGACCTATTGCATAGGCCAGGCGGCGAGTATGGCTGCGGTATTGCTTGCGGGCGGCAAGGCGGGCAAACGATTCCTGCTCGCCAACAACAGGGTGCTGATTCATCAGCCGTTGATTTCGGGAGAGCTGATTGCCCCGGCAACGGACCTTGAGATTGAGGCCAGGGAAATAATGCGTCTGCGCGAGCGACTTTACACAATACTATCCAGACACACAGGCCAGTCAGCGGAAAAAATCGAGAAGGACTGCGACAGAAACCTCTGGCTGGACGCGGATGAAGCGATAAAGTATGGTCTGGCGGACAGAATAATCCAAAAGGCGCCGGAAATAGTCAAATCGGCCGATAAAGAAAGCTAAATTTAAGAATTGAGAATATGTTCTTAGTTCGTAGTTCATTGTTTGTTGTTTCATTGGTATCGCTTGTCTTCGCGTACGGATGCGATAGCGGTACAGCGAAAAAACCAACGCCTTCACAACAGGTCCAGCAGCTTACCTCGCAAAATACGGAGCTTCAAAATCAGCTCGAACAGGCCCATGCGGAAAACGCTCAGCTATTAAAACAATCGGAGTCGCTTTCCAAACTGCCGGGCGATAAAAGGGTCGACGCAATATATCACCTCAAGTCGGTCAAAATCGGCAATTACACAAACTTTTATGATGATGACAAGACCCCGGGCGCAACAGGAAAGAAAAAGCTGGTGGTTTACGTTCAACCTATTGATGAAACGGGCGACATCGTAAAGGCGGGCGGAGCTGTTGAGGTCCAGCTCTGGGACCTGAACAAAAAGGAAAACGAGGCCCGTTTAGCACAGTGGCAAGTCGAGCCGAATGAGCTTAAGACGCTCTGGCTGGGCGGGATACTTTCGAGCGGCTACCGTCTGACTTTTGACGCGGCCGAAATTGTTGATAAATTCGACAAGCCACTGACCATAAAGGTCAACTTCACCGATTACCTGTCGGGTATGACATTCACTGAGCAATTCATCATTCGCCCGCCACAACCCCCCGCTAAAAAATAACACCCCCGCCGTAACTGCCCCTGCCGAAACTCCTCAGAAACCAAAAATAAAATTCTCTGTCCGCCTTTGGCGAGACCTCGCCCGCCCCTAAGGGGGCGAGGCGGGTGTCCAAAAAATTCTTCGTGTTTTTTCGTGTCTTCGTGGTAAAGTAATTTGGTAATTATGTCAAAAATGAAACTATCAAAACTATTATCAAAGCAGGTGGTTCTGGCCGACGGGGCGATGGGAACGATGCTCTATCAGTCAGGCGTCTATATCAACGCCTGCTTCGATGAGCTGAATCTCAGCAATCCTAAACTCGTAACCAAAATCCATAAGCAATACGTCGAGGCCGGCGCTGACTTCATCGAGACCAACACCTTCGGCGCAAACGAGGTCAAGCTTGCCAAATATGGTCTGGCTGAACAAACCGAGAAAATAAACAAAGCAGGCGTCGAACTGGCGAAAAAAGTAGCGGGCGATAGTTCGACTTCGCTCACTACAGGTAACGTCCTTGTCGCCGGGGCGATTGGGCCTCTCGCACGCGATATAGCCCTTTACAATCAAATATCTAAACAGCAGGCAATATCCGCCTACAAAAAACAGGCCAAGGCCCTCGCCGACGCCGGCGCGGATTTCCTCATCCTCGAAACCTTCTCGAATACCGACGAGTTGTTGCTTGCTATTGAGACCGTGCGAAGCGTAACCGGCCTCGAAATCGTCGCCCAGATGACCACTACAGAGCTAAACGAGACGCCTTATGGCGAAAAAATCGACCACGCAATCGCCCGAATCGCCGCCAAAAAAGGCGTAACCGCCGTGGGCTTGAATTGTTCCGTAGGCCCCTCCGCGATGCTAAACGCTCTCGAACTCATCCACGCCGTAACCGATAAGCCAATCTCCGTCCAGCCCAACGCGGGACTCCCCCGCCAGGTCGAAGACCGACTGCTTTATATGTCCACACCCGAATACATGGCAGAATTCGCAAAGCGATTCTACGAAAAAGGCGCACGAATCATCGGCGGCTGCTGCGGCACAACACCAGACCACATAAGAGAAATGGTTCGCGCAATCCGCGCAATCGACAAGGCCGCAACGTCAAAAACACGATTGAACGCGGTAACAATCGAAACACCAAAAACAACCGAAATTCGCGAAACACCCCTGGCGGAAAAATCAAAGTTCGCGGCCAAACTGGCAAAAGGCCAAAAGGTAACAACCATCGAAATCACTCCGCCCAAAGGCCTCGATATCGACCCCATTCTCGAAAAAGCGAGGGCTTGTGCCGATATGGGTATCGACGCAATCAACATCCCCGACGGCCCACGCGCAAGCTCGCGATTATCGCCAATGGTTACAGCGGTCAAAATCCAGCAGGCCGCGAACATCGAATCAATCCTGCACTTCTGCTGCCGCGACCGAAATCTCATCGGCATGCAATCCGACATCCTCGGCGCTTACGCCATCGGCCTTCGCAATATGCTCGTCATCACGGGCGACCCGCCAAAAATGGGCGACTACCCGCAGGCGACAGGCGTGTTCGATATGGATTCCATCACGTTGACGGGAGTAATCAGAAATCTCAACCGCGGCATCGACCTGGGCGGCAACCAGTTCAGCCCCCCTACCTCACTGGCAATAGGCGTCGGCGCAAACCCCGTCGCCACGGATATCAAACGCGAAATCGATAAATATCACCAAAAGGTGCTCGCGGGCGCGGAATTCGCAATCACCCAGCCCGTCTTTGACGCGGATACGCTTTTCCGCTTCTTAGATTCGACTAAAAAATCCAAAATACCCGTCATCGCCGGTATCTGGCCCTTCACCAGTTTGAAAAACGCGGAATTTATGGCAAATGAGGTCCCCGGCGTCGTAGTGCCGGCTAAATTATTGGAAAGAATGAGTGCTGCAAAGACCCAGCAGCAGGGAAAAACCATCGGCATTGAAATCGCGAGGGAATTGATTGACCGGATTAATACCAGAGTCGCGGGATTCGCCGTGAGCGCACCCTTCGGCAATGTTAAAATCGCGCTGGCCGTCTTAGGTAAAATCGAAATCGACAAAATCTGAGAAGGAATTATGCAACAGCAAACCTGTGCAAAACAACTGGAAGTCGAACTTGTCGCGATAACGCCCGACCCGCAAAAGGTAATCGAGCAGGCGGGCAGGACGTGCTACCTCAGTTTCGACAAGATGGACGACAATTCGCAGGCGGGCTTCATCAAACGCCTCATCAAAATGGGCCACGAATCACCGCTCGAACACGCCTACGCGACTTTCAGAATCAAAAATTGCTCCCGCGCAATGACGCATCAATTAGTAAGACATCGTCTTATGGCTGTCTCACAGCAGTCCCAGAGATATTGCGACGAGGAGGAATTTACCTACGTCGTCCCCGAAAGCATGCCCGCCGAGCTGGTTGACGAATTCCACAACGATATGAAAACAATTCAGGATATGTATCGCAAATGGCGTGACAAAGGGCTCAAAAAAGAGGACGCCCGTTTCGTCCTGCCCAACGCCTGCACGAGTGAAATCGTCGTCTCCGCCAATTTCCGCGAATGGCGGCATATCCTCACCGTCCGCACCGACAAAGGCGCACAGTGGGAAATTAAAAAAGCGGCACACCTGATTTTAGACACTCTGAAAAAACTCGCCCCGGCCTGCTTCGAGGATATTATTTCGGCAAATTGATATCGCTATCCAAACGACGGTAACAACTCAATCAAAAACTCCCAGACGGCGTCAACGGAGGCGATATCGACACGTTCCTGAGGTGAATGGGGATTTTTAATCGTGGGGCCGATGGAAATCATCTCAATACCCGGTATCTTTTCGCCAATGACAGCCGGCTCAAGGCCCGCGTGAACAACCTTAACTTCCGGCTTTTTATTATTGAGCTTCCTGTAAATTTCTTTTGCGCGTTTAAGCAGTGAAGAATTTACATCCGGCTTCCAGGAAGGATAGCCGCCTACGGTTTCGACTTTGGCTCCTGCTGACTTTGCCAGGCCGGTAATCTTGGCGGTTATTTCAGCAAGCGTTTGTTTCTCCAAACTCCTCTGAGAGGTAACAATTCGCAACTGATTCTCATCGCGGAGCAACTCGACTTTGGCGAGATTGCAGGATGTTTCAACGATGCCGTCAAATTCAGACGACATTCGATAAACGCCCGCCGGCAAAGACAAAAGAAGATTGATGATTTTGGTCCCCTGTTCTTGGCCAAGTAAGCAGCACTCGGGGATGACGCTTCGCGTCAATTGATTTTTCTCCGTGTGCTCTGTGCCCTCTGTGGCTAAAAACTCTGTGGCTTTTTTCAATTCGACTTTAAGATTAGGGTCGGTTGCGGAAAACTCCTTTTTGAAAGATGATTCGATTTCAGAGAGCGTTTTTTTCGCCGCACTGAGTTTGGAGGCGTCAAAACAGATAATCGCTTTTGCATCTCGCGGGATGGCGTTATGGACGGTGCCTCCCTCGATATCACAGACGCGTAAATCAAAATTATGCAAACCTTTCAGCGTTCTTCCTAACAATTGGATTGCGTTTGCATATTGTTTGTCGATATCGATACCTGAGTGGCCGCCGTGAAGGCCTGATATTTTCAGGTCGAAGCAGGCAAGCGAATCGGGCACGGGTGAAAATTCGAGGGGCAGGCGTATTTCGGTCTGCTCGCCGCCCGCGCAGCCAACGATGAAGGATGTATCTTCGCCGTCGAGGTTGATTAGGTATTTGCCCGTAATGAAGCCGGGTTTCAAACCATTCGCCCCGGTCAGGCCCGTTTCCTCATCGACTGTGAAAAGCAATTCGAGCTTTGGATGTGATATTTTTTCGTCAATCAGCGCCAACGCTAAAGCAACTCCCACGCCGTCATCCGCGCCGAGTGTCGTGCCATTGGCTGTAATCCAGCCATCGCGCTCGACTAATTCGATGGGGTCTTTGGTGAAGTCGTGTTTAGATTCGGGCGTCTTTTCGCAGACCATATCAACGTGGCTTTGAAGAACGACGGTAGGCGACTTTTCACAACCCTTTGTCGCGGGCAGCTCGATAATCACGTTGTCAACATCATCGCTTCGACAGGCAAGATTGCGACTTTGGGCAATGGTCTTGAGCCAATCAATAATCTGCTTTTCATTTTTTGAACATCGAGGAATGGCACTAACCTGGCGAAAAAACTTCCAGACCCGTTGTGCTTTTGCATCTTTCAAAGCTAATTTTGCTGACGCCATATCATTATCCCGAGAAAAATCTGTCTTTTTATGTGCCTGGCATCCCACAAATTCTAATACAGCAGGCAAAACACAAAAAACAACTATCCTCAAAGGTCGATTCATTAAAAGCTCCGCGTCGCTTCAAAATCAGCTTAATTCGCGAGCAAATCAAAAATAGAAAATCACAAATAAAAAATGAATTATCCCCGGTGAGATTCGAACTCACAACCTTTGGCTTCGGAGGCCAACACGCTATCCAATTGCGCTACGGGGACCGAATAACCCCATTCTAATACGGCAAAAAGGCCAAAAAGTCAATAGAATCAGGTCAGACGGCAAATTTTGCCAAAATCAACCGCCGATTTATGGTATAATTGGCTGGGGCGATGAAAAAAAGAAAAGAACAAAGTTGGCTACACCCGTGGATTGCCGCATTACTGACAATTGTAATTGCGCAGGCGACGGTCTTTGCCGACAGGCCGGGCTGGCAAAAGGAGCAGGCCGACTGGCAAACAGGCAATGGCTCACGAATCAAATCAATCTCATATCCGCCCGAAAAACATCCGCCAATGGCAAAAAACCGAAAGCCCCAAAAGCCGGAAAAGGAATTGATTTTCCCGCAGGCGACCAAACGAGCATCAGCCCAATTAAAATCGACTGCTGATACCGAGGTTGTTTTCACCAACGCGATTGACTCGCCGGCGGTGGATGGTTTTACGCCATGGATAGCGATTTCGGTAACCGATGAACGTGCCGACAGCGACACATTCGACGCGACTGTCGAGGACTTGATTGTGGGAAACTACCTGACGAGCCACCCGGAATCAGATTACATAATCGGGATATTCGATACCGGCGCAAGCGCACACGTGATGGGATATGAAGCAGGCACTCGCACGGGTATATTCGCTGCGGACCTGCTAACCTCAAACACAAGCACCATCAGCGGCGTTACCGGCGAGGTTGACGCATGGGTAAGCCAGCCGCTTGGAATTTTCATCGATGGCCTGAGTGCGGTTGAGCCGAACGGAATGCTTTGGAACAGGTCAAAAATGGTCGGGCAATCAAACGTGGCGATAATGGTGGGCCAGGGCGGCTCGCCGGTTGATTTGCCTACAGCGATTGGCTCGCCTATGTCGGTTTATTTTACCACGGCGTTTAACAACAACACCGTCGTTACGAGAACACGAGACGGCAACGATTACAACTCGCCTGATATACATATTTACCAGCAGGATGACCCCTGCATACCGACTTACGCCAATATGATACCGCTGGAATTGAGGCCTTTGGGCGCGATTTCCGTCCAGTATACACCGGGATTTACCGCCGACTTTGATTTTGAACCGACAAGCCCGTCCATAATAATAACCAGCACTTCGTCTCAAAGTGTATTTTTTGTCGCCAGCGTTGACCTGTATGACGGGATTCATTCGGCTATCGACAAGACGCGATTTATGTTAGATACCGGTGCGCAGGTGAGCGTTGTCGGTTCGAGAATCGGCGCCCGGCTGGGGCTTAAGCCGGCTAATCCCGATTTTGAGGTTGAAATACAGGGCGTTACGGGCGAGATAAGCACGGCGCCTGGGTTTTACATCGACGTGATTGATATACCGGCGCTTGGTGATTGGCTGTCGTTTACGAATATCCCGGTTGTGCTGCTGGACGTGTCATCGCCTGAGGGCGGAACGCTCGACGGCATTATCGGGATGAATCTGTTCACGGACCTCAATTTCACGCTCCGCGGAGGCGGGATGTTTTTACAAGATGACCCGGCTATCTATTACGAGACGATATCGCAAGTGCCGGGCGATATAAACGGCGACGGGGTTGTTGACTGGCTCGACGTGGCTGCGTTAGCTGACGCGTGGTTAGCCACTCCCGCATCGCCAAACTGGAACGCCAAGGCCGATTTGGTCGGCGACGGAATCATCAATTTCCTCGATCTCGCAGTCCTGGCGCAAAACTGGTCTCAATAAGATATTCCACAACCAAACTTTCACAATCCCTGACTTTGACAAGCCGCACTCTACTGGTTACAGTATCCCCATATTATGACAGTGCTTATTGACATCGCATATTTGATTGCGCTTTTGGCGGTAAGTCCGATGGCGATTTACCGGATGCTGCGGTACGGGCGATACCGTGCCGGGTGGGCAAATCGCTTCGGCAAAATAAGCCGTAAAAGACCCGACAAAAAGTGCATCTGGATTCACGCGGTAAGCGTGGGCGAGGTCAACGCGACAACGACACTAATCCGCGAACTGGAAAGCAAATTCCCCGATTACGAAATCGCAATCAGCACCACGACCGACACGGGGTTTGCCCGTGCAAACGCGCTATTCGGCAGCCGACTGAGCGTATTTTACTTCCCGATGGATTTCTCGCTGACAATGAAACGGGCGTTTGCGAATATAAGGCCGGCAATGTGTCTGCTGATTGAGCTTGAGGTCTGGCCAAACCTTGTGCGAATCGCAAAGCAATCGGGTGTTCCCGTAATTGTAGTCAACGGCAGATTGAGCGAACGAAGCTTCAGAAGATACAACCTGATAAAAGCGGTAACGAGAAAGTTGTTCGGCAATCTTACGTTTGCGCTTGCGCAAAGCGAAGAATACGCGGAGAGATTCAGGCAAATCGGTGTGCCCGCGGAAAGGGTCATCGTTACGGGTTCGGTAAAATACGATACCGCGCAGGTAACAGACAAAGTCGATGGCGCTGAGGTATTGGCGACTCAACTGGGTCTTAAAAACGAACGACTTTGGGTTGCCGGCGCGACAGGCGACAACGAAGAGCAGATTATTCTGGATGTTTACAAACGGCTGATTGAGCAGAAGCAATTCAAAGATTTACGACTTGCGATTGTTCCTCGTAAACCCGAACGTTTCAACGAAGTCGCAAACCTGATACATGAAAAAGGATTCGATTGTTTAAGATACAGTGAAATCAAGAGCGCTGACCTAAAATTGAAAATTGAAGATAGAAAATTGAAAATCGATTTAGTTGTTCTCGGCGATACGATGGGTGATTTGCGGAAGTTTTATTCGCTTGCGGCAGTGATTTTTGTGGGCAGGTCGTTAGTGCCGATGGGCGGGTCTGATATGATGGAGGCGGCGGCGCTGGGCAAATGTACGATTTTTGGCCCGCACGCGTTTAATTTCAAACAGGCCGTCGATGATCTACTGAAAGCCAACGGCGCAATCTTAGTCAAAGACACAAATGAATTATTAAGTGCTATGACGAAATGCCTTACCGATGCCGATTATGCTCGACAAATCGCCCAAAACGGCCAACAGCTAATCAGAAAAAACCAGGGCGCAACGGCACGCACAATAAGCAACATCAGCAAGATGTTGAAATAAAATCAACTCCGCAGTTTTTTGCTGACGGCTTCGATGTGCGCGGGGGAAGTGCCGCAGCAGCCGCCGATTATGGTTATGCCGGCGGCGTAGATTTTCTGCGCGGCATCGGCAAACTCATCGGGCGTTACCTTATAGACGGCATTGCCATCGAGCAATTCGGGTTTACCCGCGTTTGGTTCGGCGAAAACAAGGACCTTCGGATTAACGGCCTTAGCAGCGGCAACGTATCTTTTAGCAAGGTCAACGTACTCGTCGAGGGTGGTTGTGCCGCAATTGAAGCCCACGGCGTCTGCGCCGGCGGCGACAAGTGATGAGACGGCGGTTTTCACATCGACGCCCATCATGGTTCTGAAATCATCTCCGCGTTTGTCGAATGACATCGACGCGAGAACGGGTAAGACGGAGACCGAGTATTTGACCGCTTCGACAGCGACAACCGCTTCATCAACAGCACCCATTGTTTCGATAATAAAACCATCAACCCCCCCCGCCTGCAGCGCCTTTATCTGGTCAGCGAATATTCCCCTAAGCTGGTCGGGCTTCAAGCTGCCGAGCGGTTCGAGGAAGTCGCCGCCTGGACCTATATCGCCGAGGACGTATTTATTTTTTCCCGCGGCCTTGCGGGCAAGCTGAGCGCCGGTTGAGTTGACGTCGGCGACGCGTTCTTCCAGACCATGGCGGGCAAGCGTGATGCCATTGCCGCCGAAAGTATTGGTAAGGATTGCGTCGCTGCCCGCGTTCAAATAGCTATTATGAATCCGCAGGACTAAGCCCGGCGATTCGAAATTAAGCAATTCACTGCATTTGCCCGGCTCAATACCCAAGCCAATCAACTGTGTTCCCATTGCGCCGTCAAGCAGAAACAATCCCTTGCGTAACCTGTCCTTTAAATTCAGCTTACCCACAAAAATTTTCCCTTTCAAACTTGTATTGCGTTTATATACGGATTATTGCTGTTTCTGTTCGATTGTCTTGCCGTCGATTACCCGGTAAATATGGTCAAAACCACGCGGCAAAGGTCTCACAAACAACCGCTGCCTCTGCTGGGCGTTCAATTCCGTCGTTTTGACGGATACCAGCGAGATATCGGCGGAGTCCTCTTCGCCTTTTTTGGAAACGGCAACTATTTTTATCCGCGAAGGGGTTAAAAAACCTTCGGCTGTTTTTTCATAACCGGAAAAATCCGCTCTAAGGTAAATATCGCCCGATTCGTCAAAACGCTCCATCTTTATTACCACGTAATCACACGGCTCGATATATATTTTCTGAATTATAACGCCGCGGTCGTTACGCAAAGTGAGCAGATCGAGATTACCATTACGGCTTAACGTCCAGTCGCCATTACGTATATCGACGGCCCCGAAGGCCTCAAGGGCTATCATGGGGCTGGCGGCGAGGCCATTCCAGATTCCGGCCTGCGACCAGGCGCCTGACCAGTATGAGCTGATTTCTTTGGGTTTGAGCCAGAACCAGAATTCGTCGGCGTTTGAGCCGAATACCAGGCCGGTCGCGTCAAAAGCGACATCGCCCCGCAGGTAAATTTCATCGGGAGGGTTCACCCATAGGTTGACAGGAAAATTTTCTTTGCGAACCTTACCTTCGGCGTGATACTGCAAAAGGCACTGGCCCGTCGCGCGAACGGGAGCTGCTTTTTCACGGCGTGATTTCAATACCGCAATCGCTTCGTCAGCAGTCGTTTTGCCCGGGCAATGATGCATCGGCTGTACGGCACAGCCCGCGAAAAACAGCATCAACATTAAAAATGCAAACCGATTTAACAATTACAGCTCTCCCTGCAAAATCTGCCCCATCTGGGAAGTCAACTGGGCAACCTGCTCTTCGCCAAGATTGGGATTGACCACTTCGGCAAAATCCTGTGTGCCGGTGATTCTCAATCGCCAGATTTCCTTGCCGTCCTGCGTTCTTGAAGAATCATATTTCAAACGACGTCTTCGCATCAGGACAAGCGTGAGGACGAAACGGAAATTAACCTTTTCCTGCTCGGTTTCCGTCGCCAGCCGTTCAAAGAACACCATCAGCATATCATCATCGACGAACAATTGTTTTTTCTGTTCGGGTGTCGGCAGTTTGGTTTTCCAGTAACAAAAAACCTCCGGCTTCTGCTGCGTCCATGCATCGGCGCAAAAATCACGCCTCGCAAACCCCTGCTCGGTCTGCACCAGGGTTGCGTAGTATTCTTCGCCCGGCGCAATCACCCTGCCGGTAGCACAACATTGCCCTAACGGTTTATCTATAACCCATTCGTCCATAGTATTATTTCGACTCCCTGTTGTATTTTGCTGTCATTTAAATTTCAGGTGTTCGCACATATTGCTTATCGTGGCAGGCCCGATGCCTTTGACGTTGTCGAGGTCGTTGCAATTCTGAAACGCCAAATCGCCCCGGCCGCTTTGCCGAAACTGTTCACGATAACTTATTATCGCCTGTGCCCTTGCGACCCCGACGCCAGGCAGCATCATCAAGCCCGCCGCAGGGGCATCATTCGGGTTTACCCTGCTTTCCAGCTCAATTTTGACTGTCCCGCTTTCCGCATTGACGCTGCTCACCGTAAAGCACAGGCCAAAAATAACAGCCAGAAAAGAGGCAATAACAAACGCAAGCAACTGAATCCTGTTCATCACGATAATCCGTTACCGGCCAAAGATACGGTCGCGGAACCTCTTCAACGCCAGGTATGATTCCTTGGGTTCGAGTCCCGCCGTCATAAGCCCGCTTTCGGGAACGACGCTATCCGCGACGTCGGTGAAATTAGAATACATAACCCCGTCAATACACGCCTTGCTAAGCGCTATCCTGTAAAACTGGTCGAGCCATTCCGCCTGTTTAAGCTTGTCCCATGGACCATGCCAGAAACCAGCAACGTCGGCAGCACCATCACGGCCGGGAACTTCAACATTCGTGATATAAACCGGCCTTGATATAGGAGCGAAGGAATCCAGAATCGCCGAAATCTGCATCATATCACGGACGTGCATACCCGATTCGTCGGCGCCGAAACGCATAGTAAGCCCGAAGGCGTCGAAATTTATGCCGCTCTGGATGACCATATCCATATAGACCAGCGGCGGGATTGTGTCGGCTGTCTGCCCGTAATACTCGCCCCAGGGATTGCTGACCTCTATTATCCTCAGCGCGCGTTCAGAAGCGGTCTTGACCGCCCTGTTGGCGGCGCGGGTTATCTCCAGCACCTGCTCAAAACCAAATCCGAAATGATTAAAGGCGTTAAGCCCGCTGACAACGCACCAGGTCCTGACCATACCGCCATACCTGGAAGCCGCCGCTGAAACAAACTCGTATGCGTACTCGCGAATCTTCTCAAAATCGGGGTTGTTTTCGAGCAGCCACTTAGGCAGATATTCTTTGGTAAAACAAAGCAAAGGTCCCGCACCAATGGCGAGCTTTCTTTTGCTGAGCATAGTTATGCAGGCGTCGAGTTTTGAAAAGTCGTATTTGCCTCTTTCCAGCTCAATATGTCCCCAGTTAAAAGGCACCATCGCCAGGCCGAATATGCCGGCCAATTGCTCGAGGTAAGCCGGATTAGTAACCTGCTTGGGGTCAACCCAGCAGCCGAGACAACCGCGGCCAAACCCGTGATTTTTACCTCTTGTCGTGAAAAGCAGCTTGGCGTGTTTGGCCGCCAGCAATTCCGAAAACGTCATCGCTTTTTGCAGCGCCTGGTCGGCAAGCTGCGAGGCGGCTGGGCCGTCAGTAATTTCCTGGATGGCCTTGATGAATAAATCCTGTATATCGCCATGCAACGCGACGGTATCTTCGGCATCCTCGAAAATAGACCAGTCCTCGCGTTTGTTGATGATTTGCATAAGCCGGCCGCGGGTCAGCTCCAGATTAAGATTATACGGCTCAAGCCTTTCGGGCAGACAGGTCGTCGAAAGCAGCACCCTGCCGAAACCTTCAACAGGCCACAGCAACGCCACCCCGGCGGTTTCCTCGCTTGGCTTGTAGCACTCCAGAATGCCATCTACAAAGCTGACCTGCGCCTTGCGAATCGCCATACCGTCGGAGCCGAACATATACGCCCCGTGAAGAGCGAATTCCGTTATCCGTTTGCCGTTGTTAAAAATCTGAAATCTCACGGTATTCCTTTATCAGAAATAAATTATTTCACCATATCTTAAACAACCGCGTGATTATAACATTAGCCGCTTCAAAGGCAAATAACCTTAAGACCATTTTCTCTCGATAGTGATTTGAGATGTTAGAGATTAACGGCAATTCCGCGGTCGCGGAGATATTCTTTCATCTGGGTAATTGTGTAACTTTCGAAGTGAGTGATTGAGGCCATAAGGACGGCTTCGGCGTGGCCTTTAACGACGGCGTCGTAAAGATGTTCGAGAGTGCCCGCGCCGCCGGAAGCGATTACGGGGATATTGACCGCATCGGCGACCGCACGGGTCAATTCGATGTCGTAGCCCTTCTGCGTGCCGTCGGCATCCATACTTGTAAGCAGAATCTCGCCCGCGCCGCGTTTTGCGCCCTCGACTGCCCATTCAACCGCGTCGATATCGGTCGCCTCGGTGCCTGCTTTGACAGTAACCTGCCAGTGCCCTGCTTTGGTTTTTGACCTGCGGGCGTCAATGGCAAGGACAACGCACTGATTGCCGAATCGCTGGGCGGCCTGGGTGAGGATATCGGGATTTTTTACGGCAGCGGTATTCACGGAGCATTTTTCCGCGCCGCTTCGCAGCAGTTCATCCATCTGCTCGACGGTGCTTATGCCCCCCCCTACCGTAAATGGGATAAAGACATTTTCGGCGACTTTGCGAACAAGGTCAACAATTGTCTTGCGAGAGCGAATCGTCGCGGTGATATCGAGAAAGACAAGCTCATCGGCGCCATCCTCGCTATAACGCGAACCAAGCTCAACCGGGTCGCCGGCATCCCGAAGATTCAGAAAATGCACGCCCTTTACCACCCGGCCATCTTTAACATCAAGACAAGGGATTATTCTTCTGGTCAGCATCAGTTACCCCTCCCATTGGCAATCCGGGCGAAGTTCCGAAGCACCTGTAAACCCTGCCGGCCGCTTTTTTCGGGGTGAAACTGTGTGCCATAAATATTGCCCTTCTGGATGGACGCGGGCAGCTTGAAACCATAATCGGTATAGGCAACTTTGGCGGTTTTGTCTGTAACATTGGCGCAGAATGAGTGAGCGAAATAGAAATGCTTTTCGCCTCCCAAACCGTCAAATAACGCCATATCATTTGGCAATACAACCTTGTTCCAGCCCATGTGCGGTATTACCCGGCCCGGCGGTATGGGAACAACATCGCCCGATACAAGACCCAAGCCATTGTGTATGCCGAATTCAGAGCTTTTGTCAAAAAGCATCTGGAAGCCCACGCAGATACCGAGCAGGGGTTTACCCGCCAGAGCAAGGTCTTTGATTACCGAGCCGAGCGAACCGAGGGCATTTACCGCGAAACCGAAGGCGGCAACACCCGGCAGGACCAGGGCAGAAGCGGCCTCAATCTTCCTGCGGTCGCAGCTCAGTTCGACCGGGCAACCCAGGTGGTCAAAGGCGTTGCAGACACTTTTTACATTCCCAACGTTATAATCGATAACTACAAGCATATACCCCAAGTTCAATAGAACATTAACCGGCAAATCGAGTATTATAGTTTAGCAAATTTAAATTGCCAGTCGAATACAATCGCCTTACAATGTAGTATCAGTAAAACTGATACTGCTGTAACGTGCTTCGCCTGCGGTTTCAGTTCAGAAGATAACCCGTTGTCCGGAAAGACAGTTGAATTACAATCGAGGGAAAAGAAATGTGCGGCATAGTGGCATATTTGGGTCAAAGGACAGCTCAGCCAATCATTATCGAGGGACTGAAACGCCTCGAATACCGCGGTTACGACTCTGCAGGCGTGGCCCTGTTGAGCAACGGCGTTATTAAGATTCAGAAGACAAGCGGCAGGATAGCCGCCCTTGAGGCGATTCTCGATAAGCCCAAAGAGGGAGAAACTCTCGGCCTTGGGCATACCCGCTGGGCGACTCACGGCGTTCCGAACCAGATAAACGCCCATCCCCATAAAGATTACACCGGCAAAATAGCCGTAGTTCACAACGGAATCATCGAAAACTACACGACACTGAAGACCTGGCTGCAAAGCGAGGGTGTTACCTTTGTCAGCGACACCGATACCGAGGTGATAGCGAACCTTATCGGCTATTTTTACGAAAAGTGCGACACAGGCGACAAACAATCGCCTCTGCCGAAACTTCTTGACGCAATACAGGATACCGTCAGCAGTTTTATGCCGTCTCTTACCCTGAAGAAACCGCAAGGCCAGAACAAGTTCGAGTGGGCGGTCCAGCGGGCATTGCAGCAAGTACACGGCACTTACGGGCTTGGAATACTGTGCGCGGACTGCCCTGATATGTTCATCGGAGCCAAAAAGGGAAGCCCGCTGATTTTAGGGGTAAGTGAAGGTGAATACATCCTCGCATCGGACGCAGCGGCGATTGTTGAGCACACGGCGAGGGCAATTTACCTTTCGGACAACGAAATGGTAATTGTTACCGCGGACGGATTCCATACCAAGACAATTGATAACATCGCAGTAACCAAATCGCTTGAAAACATCGAATTCTCGCTCGAGCAAATCGAGCTTGGCAAGTTCAAACATCACATGCTCAAGGAAATCTTCGAGCAGCCCACGGCGCTGGCCACCTGTATGGGCGGCAGAATTGACCCACAAAAAGACAGAATCCACTTAGGCGGCGTCAATGATTATCTGCGGGCGATGACTCACATAAAACGGATTATTATCACCGCCTGCGGGACGGCGTTCCACGCGGGGCTGGTCGGCGAATTCCTCTTCGAGCAACTGGCGAGAATCACCACCGAGACCGAATACGCCAGCGAGTTTCGCTATCGCAATCCAATCGTGGAAGACGGCACAACTGTTATCGCGATAAGTCAGTCAGGTGAGACGGCGGATACGCTTGCCGCCGTGGAACAGGCAAAAGAACGCGGTGCAACGGTGCTGGGCATAGTCAACGTCGTCGGCTCATCGATAGCCCGCGCCACCGACGCAGGGGTATATCTGCACGTTGGCCCCGAAATCGGCGTGGCAAGCACCAAAGCATTCACTGCCCAGGTCACAGTGCTGACAATGCTTGCGATTGAGCTTAGCAGAAGAAGACACATAAGCAGCGATGAAGCGACAAGATACATCAAAGAGCTGACTAAAATACCGGATAAAATCTCGCACATCCTTGAACAATCGGAAGACATCCGGAAAATTGCTGCGGCGAACATCAACCAGAACAACTGGCTGTTCCTGGGCCGGGGCGTCAATTATCCCGTCGCGCTGGAAGGCGCATTGAAGCTCAAGGAAATAAGCTATATTCACGCCGAGGGATTACCCGCTGCAGAAATGAAACACGGACCAATTGCACTGATTGTCGATGGTATGCCCGCGGTATTCATCGCCACCAACGGCCCTCAATATGAGAAAATCATAGGCAACATCTCCGAGGTCCGGGCAAGAAAGGGCAAAACTATTATCGTCGCCACCGAAGGCAACAACCACATCAACCAGTATGCCGATTACCTGATAACCGTACCGGATGCGCCGGAATTGCTCCAGCCGATACTCACCGTCATACCGCTTCAGTTGCTGGCGTATCACGCGGCCGTCCTCCGCGGTCACGATGTCGATAAGCCCCGCAACCTGGCAAAGAGCGTTACGGTCGAGTAATATGCGAAGAAGAATTCAGAACGGATTCACCATCGTCGAGTTACTCGTCGTCATTGCAATAATCGCTGCATTAACGGCCATACTCCTGCCCGGGCTGGGAAAAGCCAGGGTAATGGCAAGGCGTGTAAGCTGCGGCTCAAACCTGCATCAAATCGATATGGCGATGCACCTGTACCTCAGCGAAAACAAAGACACATACCCCTGTGCCCAGGACCCGCTGAACCCAAGTGCCCCTAACATCTGGCTTTGGATGGGGCGTGGCTGGCGGAGTTTCATCACGCCATACTTCGGCGAAAAAATAGATATCAATAATCCGTCTGTTCTAAGATGTCCCGGGGACCAGATACCGGCCAATACATACGAGGCCACAAGCTACGCATACTCAATGGCTTTTTATCATAGCCCACAGCAGATTAACGATATGAACAGCTACAAGGACAACTATCAGAATCCGAGGTCTTCAATTTCGCAGGAGTCCGACAGGGTTGTCAAGCCGGCAGGGAAAATCATCGTCGGCGACTGGAACAGTAACCATCAACGACTCAATCCGGGTGAAGACAAGGGGTGGTGGAACGAGATGGGCTGTCGAAACTTTTTGTTCGTCGATGGCCAGGTGCAACTGCTGCAAGCCGGTAAAATCCGCAAAGCCAACGACGGAAATCCTAATCCAAATCTTACAATCAACGGCATCGAAGGCATCGACTGCAATAATTAGGACTAACTCATTGCCGATTACGACCAATCTGACAATCAACAGCATCGACTTACCGTGATAATTATTGCGGCTGTGGCACTCCATCTTAAATTGCCGATATAATAGCAGAAGGAATTTTTGTTTCACTTGCTGATACGAGGTGAAAAATGGTAAAAAACAGATTAGCCATCAGGTTGCTCATAATACTGGTTCTCGCAATATCGCTTGCCGGCTGCAAAGATGACAAGAAGCAAAAAGCCCTTGTTGAAGAAGTTGCCCGTGCAAAAGCTGAAGCCGTCAAATTCAAGGCGGAGACGGTGCAGTTGAAAAGCGAAATCAGCTACCTTAACGAAAAACTTATTACCGCTAACCAGGCAAGAGACAATATGCAGATACAGTTAGACCAAGTAATTAAAGACAGCAACTCAGCGGCAACCAATGAGGATAACATTCAGCAGGAAAACGACAAACTCCGGAAACTGCTGGCGGATCAGTTAAAAAAGAACAATGAGCTGGAAAAACAACTTGAAACTCTCAGAATGGTAATCCGCGAACTTCAGGCCAGAATTGAACCGAATAAAATTGCGGAACATCCGCCAACGTCAATTGAAGAAACAGCAGTCAGCAAGTAAACGGTCATTCAATGGACATCAAGTTTGTTTGCGATGTAGTTGACTATTGAATTGACAGTGAACAAATCACCAAGCTTATTGATATCCGGGTTGTTTCGGAACGCCGATAAATCAGTGTGAGGCATCTTATTTTCCAATTCAGAAAGTCCTTTGGCGGTTAATTTGCCGTGGCTGACCAATTCGGGATTGTTCATAAGCGTTTCGACGGGGAAAAGCTCTTCGCGGGGGACTTTTATGCCGAATGCCTTTTCCAATCGAAAGACAATGTCTAAAAAATCGATGCTTTCCGCCCCGAGGTCGCCCATCAGCGTAGCCGCCCCCTTTACCTCCTCTTCATCAACTCCCAGGGCGTCAACCAGCACATCCCGCACCTGCTCGAAGACCTGCTCTTTTGTGGCTGCCATACTTACCCCCTGTTCTAATGTTCATCTGTTCTACTTCTCCCGCGCAGCGACCAACTCGGGGTGACTGGACTCGAACCAGCGGCCTTCCCCAAGGGACGCTCTAAGCCAATGAGAACATTTTTGCACCTCTAACACTCACCAGTCGATTCCCCTCCGGCGAATCGGGGTGACTGGATTCGAACCAGCGGCCTCTTGGTCCCAAACCAAGCGCTCTAGCCAAGCTGAGCTACACCCCGTCTAAATTCAGGAATAATATAACACAAGAGAACGTTATTCGCAAGTTTGGCCGATAATTCCGGCTAATTGTTTCTTTTCCTGAGAACCCCTCGTGCTTTTAAGGTATCGCTCCCGTCTTACCGCAGAAACTCGGTTTGGATGTTGTTCGCTATGAACCAACATCCAAGGGCCACTCTGCCGGGTATATTTCCCACCGCATCCGGTATTGTGGTCTTCGACTCTGCGGTCTATATTATTAGTTTGCCCGATATAAAGTTTGCCGCTTTTCCGGCTTTGGAGGACATAGACGTAATATACAATTGTTTTTTTAGAACCAACCATTAAATGCCAGCGGCCTTCCCTAAGGGACGCTCTAAGCCAAGTGGCTTTGCCACCCCTTACGGGGCTGAGCTACACCCCGCATAACGGTCAAACTGAACCGTAAAGGCATATTCTACACGCAGCCGCAGGATATTGCAACAAAAACGACGCTTAACGAGGACAGAAGATACCCGCCTCATCCCCAGGGGATGGGCGAGGTCTCGCCAAAGGCGGAGATGACAGAAAACAGAAAACTGGGGAAAATCATCATTGCCAAACACATCGGCAGTTGCTATAATCCTCCGTTTCAAAGGCAGTACGAGCGTATAGATGTGAACAGCAGCGTTTTTTCGCAAAGGAGTATGTTAGATGTCAAGAGAATGTCATTATACGGGCAAAAGAGTATCGTTCGGCAACCAGATTGCCCGTCGTGGTAAGGCCAAGTACTTGGGCGGCGTCGGTCGCAAGATTACCGGTATCACCAGAAGAAAGTTCAAGCCGAATATCCAGAAGGTTCACGCGATTGTCGATGGCAAGGTAACCCGGATAAGGGTATCGACCAAAGCGATGAAGATGGGGCTTGTTCAAAAACGGCTGAAGCGCAACTACAAACCCGCCGAGAAGAAGGCCAGTTAACGGGAGTAGTGTGGTCACAGAATCTTCCTGAGCGAGGCGGGCTGCGCCTCGCTTTTTTTATTTAGTTTGGGCGGTATGGACAAAAAAATAGACAAATCGCAGGTGAAAAAGGTCGCCAAACTGGCCCGGCTGGATTTGAGCGAAGCGGAGATAGAGGAGTTCGCCGGGCAACTGAACGCCATTATCGATTATGTTGAGAGAATGAATAAGCTGAACACCGAAGGCGTCGAACCGATGGCGCACTGCCTGCCGGTAAATAACGTCTTCCGCGACGACATCGTAAAAAAATCCTTAGGAACAGAAAAAACACTGGCAAACGCACCGGAACAGGACGGTGCGTTTTTCAAGGTACCCAAAATTCTCGAAGAACAGTAGAAAGATACCTTTTGGGAGTTATAGATAATGAGAAAAGGGCTGATTGGACTAATGGTTTGTTTTGGATTGATTGGATGTGCGGCTATGGATGCAAAATCGGGAAAGCCAGGCGAGCAAAGTAAGCATATGCTCAACAAAAAGATTACGAAAGTCGCAGATTGTAATTATCTCCTGTATTTGCCCACCGACTACGGCAAAGGCGATAAGAAATGGCCCTTGATAATGTTTTTACATGGCGCGGGAGAAAGAGGAAACAACGTGGAAGTTGTCAAAAAACACGGGCCTCCCAAAATGATCGCACAAGGCAAAAGTTTTGATTTTATCGTCGTCTCTCCGCAGTGTCCCAACGATATGTGGTGGCCCGAGCAGACCGAGGTTCTGATAGCTTTGCTTGATGAAATCGAGTCAAAATACCATGTCGATACCGACAGGATTTACCTTACGGGCCTTAGTATGGGCGGATTCGGAACATGGACACTGGCGGCAAAATATCCGAATCGGTTCGCGGCCATCGCGCCGATATGCGGCGGCAGCGAAAGAATCAGCGGGGCTCGGCTTAAAAAAGTCCCTGTCTGGGCATTTCACGGCGCAAAAGATAATACCGTGCCCCTGGTAAGGTCGCAGGAAATGGTCGATGCTGTCAAGAAGGCCGGCGGAGACGCAAAGCTGACGGTTTATCCTGAGGCCGACCACGACTCGTGGACGGAAACCTATAATAATCCGGAACTTTATCAGTGGTTTTTGTCACACAAGATAAGCGACAGGACAAAGTAACGGATTCACAATGGATTGGCAAAGCGCAAAACAATTACGGGATAAGATTGCTACCCGCCAGACCAGCAGCGTCGAGGCAACAAAGGCGGTCTTTGCGCGTATAGCGAAGATAGAGCCGATTGTCGGGGTGTATATCAGCACCTTCGAAGAGCAGGCGATTGCCCGTGCAGCCGAGATTGACAAGCGTATCGCTGCGGGGGAAAAAATAGGACAATTAGCCGGCGTGCCGGTCGCGATAAAAGACGTGATGTGCACGACATTCGGAACGACGACCTGCGCGTCGAAAATATTAGCCAATTTCCATGCACCATATAACGCGACGGTAGTTGAAAGACTGCTGGCAGCCGACGCGATTATAGTCGGAAAAACCAACTGCGACGAATTCGCGATGGGTTCGAGCACCGAAAATTCGGGGCTAAAACAAACCGTAAACCCATGGGATACGAAACGTGTTCCTGGTGGAAGCAGCGGCGGGTCAACGGCGGCTGTCGCGGCTGGATTATGTTATGCCGCACTCGGTTCGGATACGGGCGGCTCGATAAGACAGCCCGCGAGCTTGTGCGGCGTTGTTGGTTTGAAGCCAACATACGGACGTGTATCGCGTTATGGCCTTGTCGCTTATGGTTCGAGTTTGGACCAGATTGGGCCAATTACACAAACGGTTGAAGATTGCGCCTTGATGCTGAACGTTATCGCGGGCCACGACCCGGCTGACAGTACCAGCGTCGATGAAAAAACCTCGCCGGTTACTGATTACCTCGCTAAATTGAATGAGCCGGTGAAAGGATTAAGAATTGGCATAGCATCCAGTTTTAATGCCGGCGCCGATGAGCAGGTGAGAAAGGCGATTGACGAGGCGATACAAACCTATAAAAAACTAGGGGGCACTATAGTGGAAATTGATATGCCCCACCTGGATTACGCGATAGCGGCCTACTATATGGTAGCGACCGCTGAGGCGTCGAGCAACCTGGCAAGATACGACGGCGTGCATTACGGGCACAGGACACAAAACCCGAATGACTACATCGAAGTTTACACAAAATCCCGCGCCGAGGGCTTTGGCAAAGAAGTCAAACGCCGGATAATGTTAGGCACATATGCGCTATCGAGCGGCTACTACGACGCTTACTATTTGAAGGCACTGAAGGTGCGAAACCTGATACGCGGCGACTTTGTGCAGGCATTTGAAAAATGCGACTGCATTATGATGCCCGTAGCCCCCACTACCGCTTTCAAAATTGGCGAAAAGGTCGATGACCCGCTGAAGATGTATCTGTCGGATATTTACACAATCGCGGCGAATTTAGCGGGCATCCCGGGCATAAGCATCCCCTGCGGCTTCGACGACAAGCAATTGCCAATCGGCCTGCAAATACTGTCGCCTGCGTTCAGCGAAGAAAAACTGCTGCGAATAGCGCAGATGTACGAAAAGCAAACTGACTGGCACAAAAAGAGGCCATTGATTTGAGTAATGTAGATTACAAAGTTTTGGTGGGTTTGGAAATTCACGTGCAGCTTTACACGCGGACGAAGATGTTCTGCGGCTGCGAGCTCGCCTTCGGCGCAGAACCGAACAGCAGGGTTTGCCCCGTGTGCCTCGGTATGCCCGGGTCGCTGCCCGTTATGAATAAGCAGGCGGTGGAATTTTCGATACTGGCGGGGCTTGCACTTAATTGTCAGATTCCGTCTTTCACCAAGTGGGACCGCAAAGGATACTATTACCCGGATTTGCCCAAAAATTACCAGATAAGCCAGTATGATTTGCCGCTGGCGTTAAACGGCTATATCGAAATACCGGCAAAAGACGGGACGTTTAAGAAAATCAGGATAAGACGGGCGCACCTCGAAGAGGACGCGGGTAAAAATCTGCATACAGCCGGAAACTTCTCGCAGGTGGACTTGAATCGCGCGGGCACCCCCCTTCTGGAGATTGTTACCGAGCCGGATATGAATACCGCCGCCGAAGTGCGGGAGCTGGCAGAAGAATTGCAGCGGATTGTCAGATACCTTGGCGTATCGGAAGCGGATATGCAAAAAGGGCATATGCGTTTCGAGCCGAATGTGAATCTCATAATCAATCGTGCCGGCCAGCAATTCAAAACGCCAATCGTGGAAGTAAAGAATCTCAACAGCTTCAGGGCGCTGGAGAACAGCATCAACTATGAAATCGGCAGACAACTCGACCGGTTCCTCGAAACCGGCGAAACAATGGAGATGGGCAACAAGAGCACACGCGGCTGGGACGACGCGAAGGAAGTTACGGTCCTGCAAAGAGAAAAAGAAGAGGCACACGATTATCGTTACTTCCCAGACCCTGATTTAGTGCCGGTGCGGGTCAACGAGCAGTGGCTTAACGAAATCAAATCCCGGCTTTGCGAACTGCCGTTTTCAAGACGGATTCGATATACCAAGGAATACAGTTTGAACGATTACGATGCAGGCGTGCTGACCAACGACCGTCAGGTCGCTGATTTCTTCGAGGAGTCCGTCAAAGCGGGCGGCGAGCCGAAACGTGTTTGCAATCTCCTGACACAGGTAGGATTAAAGTTGGCAAATGCCCGCGGATGCGCAATCGCAGAACTTGGCCCTAAGCCAGCCGATATTGCCCAGCTTGCCAAAATGACACAAACAGGTGAAATCAGTGCAACAGCCGCAAATTCCATATTAGAAGAAATGGTTAAAACGGGCAAAGGGCCGCGAGAATTGGCGGAACAGTTGAACCTGATTCAAAAAAGCGACGCGGGCGAACTTGAGGCAATCGTTGACGAGGTGCTCAAAAACAACCCGCAGGCAGCCGCGGATTTCAAAGAAGGCGGCAAAAAAAGCGGCAAGGCAAAGGGCTTTCTGCTTGGCCAGGTAATGCAAAAAACAAAAGGCCGAGCAAACCCCAAAGTGGCCTCTGAAATTCTCGATAAAAAGCTCGCCTGAACTTCATTTCCTGCTACAAAACAGGTAATTCATAAGAAGTGTCAATTTTTGTCACATTTACCGAGATTTCGCTGGATATTCTCCCCCTTCGGGCTAAAATTATTTCAGATAAAGGAACAATAATATGGCAGGGAGTGTGTGTAAACTCGGCACGTTCATTTGGCGTGCGACAGATGGTGGCGAGGCGAGGGAAGACCTTTTTGTTTGTACAACTGGGATGGAATACATAGACAGGCGATTCGAGGCCGGCAAATCGGCTGACGTGGCTGGCGATAGGGAGCGAATGGCGTAGCGGGCAACCAAGAGAAAGACAAGAAGATGGCAAAGAATAAGACAAGCCGGGAAAAGAAAGGTCTCAGGGTTGAAGGGCCTTCGAGTTCGCCGGAATCCGGGTCGCGAAGAGGAAAGGGAGTATTTCCGATTGTTGGCATAGGAGCGTCGGCGGGCGGGCTGGAGGCGCTCGATGGATTTTTCCGGCACATGCCGTCGAATAGCGGGATGGCGTTTGTTGTTATCCAGCATTTGGCTCCCCAGCATATTAGCGCGATGGACTCGCTTCTGAAACGGTACACGGAGATGGAAGTTCTGAATATCGAAGATGGGATTAAAGTTAAGCCGAACCATATCTACCTGAACCCGCCCGATAAGCACGTTGTGATAATGAACGGCAAACTATGCCTGATGGAGCCAAAGGAACCCCATGGGGTGAGGATGCCTATCAATTATTTTCTGCGCTCTCTCGCGGAGGACAAGGGCGAAACGGCAATCTGTATTATCCTCTCGGGAACCGGGTCAGACGGGACTTTGGGGTTGAAGGAGGTAAAAGGCAAGGGCGGTCTTGCGCTGGCTCAGGATGAGAGGCAGGCCAAGTTTGACGGCATGCCGCGAAACGCGATAGATACGGGGCTGGTGGACTTTGTTTTGCCTGTTGAGAGCATGGGCGTTGAGCTGATGAAATACTCGCAGCATCCGTATGTTGGGGGTAAGCAGGTCAGGACGGATAAAAAGCAGCTTGGCGACTATATGAGAAAGATATTCTTCATGATTAGATCGAAAACGGGGCATGATTTTTCGAATTACAAGCAGAGTACGATTCTGCGCCGGACTGAGAGGCGAATGGCCCTAAACCACATTGACCAGATATCAGATTACGTTCGTTATCTTGAGCAAAAACCGGACGAGATTATTGCCCTGTACAAAGACATGCTCATCACGGTAACGAGTTTCTTCAGAGACGCAGAGGCGTTTGAGATTCTTAGTCGAAAGGTGCTGCCGGAGCTGCTCAAATCAAAGCAGGATGGAGAGTCGGTGCGAATATGGGTTGCGGGGTGCGGGACGGGTGAAGAAGCGTATTCCATGGCGATACTGCTGGCCGAAGCCATCATGAACCTGAAAAAGCGGCTGGAAATTCAGATTTTCGCCACGGACCTGGACTCTGAAGGAATTGAGCTCGCACGGGCTGGGCTATACCCTGAGAGTATCGCCACAGATGTTTCAGCGGAGCGACTGCAGCGTTTCTTCGTAAAAGAGGATGCCGGTTTCAAGATGAAGAAACAGATTCGGGAAATGGTTGTCTTTGCTGCTCATGACCTTGCCAGGGACCCGCCTTTTTCAAAATTAGACATGGTCTCATGCAGGAATGTTCTTATTTATATGGACGCTTTGCTTCAAAGAAAGATATTGCGGCTGTTCGATTACACGTTGAATCCGGAAGGGGTCTTGTTCCTGGGCACATCCGAGACCGTCGGAGGTCTTACAGAAAGATTTGAGCCGATAGATGCCAAGTGGAGAATCTTCAGACACAAAGGGACTGTTCCCAGAACGCATATGGTACATCCCCTTGCAGTATTTGATAACTTCAAGGGTGAAGGGCAGGGCACAAGAGGGGCCGATATCAGGAAATTAGCCGAAAGGACAATTCTTCAGAGTTATGCGCCGCCGTGTGTCCTGGTGGATAATAAATATAACATCGTTTATTTTAACGGCAAAACGGAGATGTTCTTGTCACCGCCTGTGGGCGAACCGACCTTTAATGTCTTGAAGATGGCTCACGACGAGCTGCGCTACAAGTTAAGCACAATGCTCCATAAGGCAGGCACACAGAAAAAGACGATTGTTTGTGAAGGAGTGAAAATAAAACATACCGGAGGTCTTCTAACGATAAACCTAATAGTCAGGCCTATTACCGAACCGGCGGCTATGAGCGGCTTGTTGATGGTTGTATTCGAGAGCAAAAAACCTATGGACAAACTGTCCAGGAGGAAAGAGAAGAAAACCGTGGTGAGCAATGACGTTGAGCCACGGGAAGAAGCTCTTGAACAGGAATTGCAATCCACAAAAGAGTGTCTTCAGACAACAATAGAAGAGATGGAGACCTCTAATGAAGAGCTGCAGTCAACGAACGAGGAATTGCAAAGCACAAACGAGGAGCTGGACACGTCGAGAGAGGAGCTGCAATCAACCAACGAGGAGCTGCAGACAATGAACTCGGAGCTTCAGGAGAAAGTTGAGGAATTGTCAAACACCAACAACGACCTGAGCAATTTGCTTGGCAGCACTGATATAGGAACGTTATTTCTTGACAATGATCTTAGAATCAAACGTTTTACGCCGGCAACGCGTTCTTTTTTCAAAATCATCGATAGCGATGCGGGCAGGCCAATCAGCGACATTGTTCATAACCTGGCATACGATGGCTTTCTTGAAGATATCAAGCAGGTTATCGATAAACTCGGACGCATAGAGAGAGAGCTGCAGACCAGGGAAGGCGGGGCGTATATTATGCGGATTCTTCCGTACCGAACGGCTGAAAACGCTGTTGACGGAGTGGTAGTTACCTTTATTGACATCACGGCTCAAAATAAGTCGAAGGAACGTGAAGTCACCGCAAAAGCGGCACAGGTTTATACACAGGCCATCTTGGATACTGTTCGGGAGCCGCTGGTGGTTCTGGATGAGGGCCTTCGCGTTATGTCGGCGAACAGGCCTTTTTACGAAACTTTCAAGGTCAATCGCGAGAATACCGAGCAGAAACCGATTTACGAACTTGGGGACGGCCAGTGGAATATTCCGCGATTGCGAGAGCTTTTGGAGCGGATTTTGCCTGAAGATAAGCAGTTCAAGAACTTTGAGGTTACCCACGATTTCCCAGGGATTGGGCGCAAAGTGATGCTTCTCAACGGCCGGCATATCCTGCAGGAGAACCAGGATGCACAGAGAATTTTGCTTGCCATTGAGGATGTTACCCATAGCCACGAGAAAAAAAAGACCTGAGTAAGTCGGTTTTTTGCTTTGTCGAATTTGCGTTCGTCAAGGAGTTTGAAAAATGAGGATAATAAAAGACAAATCAGAGGATTCCATGAATCTTCGTGAGCAGGCGGAGAAGAGAGCAAAGCAGCCGATAGTGGAATTTCGGAGGCAGCGGGGAGAGGACACGGCCGAGCTGATTCACGAACTGCGTGTGCATCAGATTGAGCTGGAAATCCAGAATGAAGAGCTTAGGAACGCCCAATTGGAGCTTGCTGACTCTCGGAACAAGTATTGCGAACTGTATGACTTTGCTCCTGTGGGTTATTTTACCCTGAATAAGGATGGACTGATTGTCGGAGCAAATCTTACCGGCGCCGCCTTTCTGGGTGAGGAAAAAGACAATTTACTGAAGAGCAAATTCTCTCATTTTATTGTCCCAGGTTCTCAGGACGATTTCTATTTACACCACAAGCAAGTCGCTGAAAGCGGGACCACGCAGAGCTGTGAAGTCAAACTGCGCAGGAAAGACGGCACTGAATTCCCTGCTCAATTGGTGAGTGTCGCCGTTGCGAAGCAAAAGAGCGAATATGACCAGTTCCACATGACAATGATCGATATCACCGCACGCAAGCAGGCGGAGCAAAAGCTCAAGGAGAGCGAGACGAGATTCAGAGAGCTGTTTAACAATATGAGCAGCGGGGTTGCGGTTTACGAAGCAGTTGACGACGGCTCAGATTTTGTTTTCAAGGACTTCAACACGGCCGGACAAAGAATAGATAAAACCAGAAGAGAAGACGCTGTGGGCAAACGAGTTACACAAGTGTTCCCCGGTGTTAAGGCGATGGGTCTGTTGGATGTCTTCCGGCAAGTATGGAAAACCGGAAAGGCCGAGCGACACTCAGCGACCCTTTACAAAGACAGCCGAATTGGGGGATGGCGAGAAAATTATGTATATAAACTGCCGAGCGGCGAAATAGTAGCGGTTTATGACGACGTGACTGAGCGGCAAGTAGCACAGGAACGCCTGCAAGAAGAACGCAATCTCCTGCGAACGCTGATAGACCACATACCTGACAAGGTGTACGTAAAAGACAGAGGCAGTCGCTTTATCGCCTGCAACAAATCGACCATTGCATCCAATGGCGTAAAGAAAGAGGAAGAACTTATCGGCAAAACAGATTTTGATTTATATGAACAGGCCTTAGCGCAACAGTTTTTTGACAAAGAGCAGGAATTGATGCGAACTGGTCGGCCGATTATTAACTGTGAAATCCAGGCCTCAGATGGCAGCGTTCACAGTATGCTGGTGACAAAGATACCTCTGCGGGACCACAGCGGTAATATCGTGGGTATGGTCGGAATCAATCGGGACATCACGGAGCGAAGGTTGGCCGAAAGCCAGCTGCAGCAGGAGCGAAATCTCCTGCGAACGCTGATTGACCACATACCCGGAGGGATTTATGTCAAAGATAAAGACGGCCGATTCCTTGCCTGCAATAAACCGCTGGCTGAATTATGGAAGGTAAGAGGCAAGGATGATATCATCGGCAAGACAGATTTCGACCTTTTTGAGCCGGAGCGGGCCCAGCACTATTTTGACGAAGAGCAGAAAGTAATACAAACCGGCCAACCGATTATTAACAAAGAAACAGAGTGTACAGATAAATCAGACAACGCCAACTACCTTCTTGTTACCAAAATCCCCCTTCAGGATAGCGACGGCAATATCACAGGGCTTGTAGGGATTCATCAGGACATCACGGAGCGAAGGTTGGCCGAGGAACGACTGAAAGACGAACGTAATCTCCTTAGAACGCTTATCGACCATATACCCGGCAGTGTTTATGTCAAAGACAAAGAGAGCATATTTATCTTATGCAATAAAACACTGGCCGAAGAATGGGAGAAAAAGGGAAAGGATAATATCATCGGCAAAACGGACTTTGATTTATTTGAGCATGAAATAGCTCAACAGTTTTTCGATGAAGAGCAAAATTTAATGCAAACCGACCGCCCTATTATCAACAGTGAAGGCCGGTTTACAAACAAGTCAGGTGAAGTTTTTTACTGTTCGACAAACAAGATGCCCCTGCGGGATAGCGCCGGCAATATTACGGGCCTTGTGGGAATCAATTACGATATCACGGAACGCAAACAGGTGGAGCAGAAAATACTTGAGTATCAGAAACATCTTAAGCGTCTGGCGGCACGATTAACGCTGGCCGAGGAAGGAGAACGCAGACGCATAGCAGTCGCGATTCACGACGATATAAGTCAAACGCTTGCCATGGCAAAAATCAAGCTTGACGCCCTTCGAAGCTCACCACCCTCCCAATGGTCGTCTGCCGAGATCAAACAGATAAGCTCCTGCATAGAAAAAGTGATTCAGGAAACCAGGACATTGACTTTTGAACTCAGTAATCCACTTCTTTACGAGTTGGGTTTCGAGGCCGCTGCCGCCGAATGGCTGAATGAACAGGTTCAGGTAAAACATGGTATCGCCACCGAGTTTCTTGACGACGGCAAAGCCAAACCCTTAGATGACAATGTTAAGGCGGTGCTTTTCAGGAACGTTCGCGAGCTGCTCACCAATTGTATTAAACACGCCAAAGCGAAAACAACCAGGGTCAATATCCGCAGAATCGATAATTCGATAGAGGTCATCGTCGAAGACAACGGCGTCGGTTTCGACCCGGTACAAGTCAGGGCAACGGCATTCAAAAAGGCAAAATTCGGATTGTTCAGCGTCCGCGAGAGTTTGGAAAACATTGGCGGAAGTTTTGAAATAGAATCAAAACCCGGCGCCGGTTGTAAGGCCACAATGATTGCACCGATAAAAAACACACAAACAAATAAGGAGATATAACCATGCCTACGAGAATTTTATTAGTTGATGACCACGCGATTATTCGCCAGGGTTTGAGCTCGCTTCTGGAAAAACAGCCGGACATCGAGGTGGTCGGAAGTGTCGAGGACGGACGACAGGCGGTGGATACCGTTCGCCAGCTTGCGCCGGACCTTGTGATTATGGATATCAGTATGCCTAATCTCAACGGTATCGACGCTACGCGCAAGATAGCTGAGGAAATCAGCGGCGTGAAGATTATCGCGCTATCCATACACTCCAGCCGGCGGTTCGTTGCCGAAATGCTCAAGGCGGGCGCTTCGGGCTACATACTGAAGGATTGCCTCTTTGGCGAACTAATGGAGGCGATAAAAACCGTCCTTGGAGGCAGAATTTATCTAAGCCCCAAGATAACCGGCGTCGTGATAGACGACTATGTCCAGCGTCTCTCGAAGCAATACCAGTCCAACGGGCCAACACTTAGCGACCGTGAGCGGGAAGTGCTGCAGCTTTTATCCGAAGGCAAAAGCACCAAACAAATCGCTCTCCAAATCCACGTCAGCACCAAAACCATTGAGTCGAATCGGCGTAATATAATGGACAAGCTCAAAATCAACAGTGTCGCGGAACTAACCAAGTATGCTGTCCGCGAGGGAATAACACCTCTGGAGCAATAAGCCGAGCAATTAAGCATTCGTTCATTGGCTTTATAGCCACAAAACGCCATATCCTGACACCGTTATGACATATATCCTATCTATTATTTAGGTTTTGCGAAGTCGCTTTTCAGGCAATTCCTTCCTGCATTCTGCCTCTAATCGGCCGATAACACCACAGGTTACTAATACAAAAGGAGGGGGCGGTAGCTGGTTTATCGAAAAGAGTTTGTGTGTGGTGTGTTTCTCTTGGGGGGCCAGTCAGGGATGGCTGGTTGCTGCTTCGCCGAGGATGACATTCCAAGTTAGCCGCCTGCGAGCTAAAATCGGACGGGGCGGCTTTCTGCGCAATAAAAACCAATCATCGGTGTAATTATCTCTGCCCTGAGTTTTTCTGAAAAATTTTGCTCTCGGTGCCGGCAAGCAGACGGACGATATTATCCCTGTGAAGAATAAAAACCATAACAGGGATAACTATCCCGACTATCAGCAAGGGCCACAAATCCGCAAATCGCCAGCCGGGGATTATCGCTATGGCAGCAACAAAGACAACGGGAAAAGCAACCGCAGAGGCAAGCGAGGCAAGCGACACATACCGCCAAATCAGCGCAAAGACAACCCAGACCACCAGCGTAATCGCCGCGCAAATCGTATAATAAGGCCACAGGCCCAGCGCCACGCCGAAACTTGTCGCAACACCTTTGCCGCCTTTGAAACCAAGATAAACGGGAAATACGTGACCAAATATAGCCGCACATCCCACGGCAAGCTGGGCAATTAACGCCTTCGTTGTGCCATTCTCGGCAAGCCACAATCCCGCAGCCAACGTCGGCAACAATCCCTTGGCTAAATCCAGCACAAAACATATATACGCCCATTGCCTGCCCAAAGCACGGGACAGATTTGTCGAACCGATATTTCCTGAGCCGACCTTGCGCAAGTCAATTCCATGGGCGGCGGCTATGAGTATCCCGAATGATACCGAGCCGAGCAGATACGCCCCGATTAAAAACGCAGCCAATCTCATAGATGCCCTTTCTTTTTCAGTATTTCATCGTAAACGGCCTTAAGCTGCTGCGCAACCCTGGCGACCGAAACATTCTGACGAAGATTATCGCTGATAATCGCGTTCGCTGCCCGATTAAGATTATCACGATTAGTGAAGTATTCGATCGCCTCACTTAACGCGGCAACATCGCGAGGGTCATCGATTGCCCTGCCATGCCGATTATCCGTAAACAGGTCGATTGCCCCGTTAAATTTCGTGGTTATGACGGGTTTGCCCGCGGCAAGGGCCTCAAGAATGAACCGCGAACAGGGGTCATCGAAAGTGGGTAAAACAGCCACATCGGTCGCTGCAATCAATTCCTGCACGTTGCTGACGTCTCCGAGAAACACTATTTTTTCTTCGACTCCCAGTTTTGCGGCCAATCGGCGATACGCCGTTGAGCTTGCCCGGCCGGCAACAACCAATCTCGCGGGCGTATTATTATCCGTTTTTTGAAGCCGACCAATCGCCTCCACCAGACAATCGAGACCTTTACGCTTAAAATCATGACCGACAAAAAGAAACAGAACCGCATTATCTGCTTGCTTTGAACCCAGTTGAGCCAATAACTTAGTCCGCAATGAATCAACACGGGGCTTATCTATCCGTCCTGCCGGCTTGATGCCGTTTGGTATGACCACCATTCGATTTTCAGGGATATGGTAGTGAGTCCTGAACTGCTCTGCCACGTAATTGGAAATAGCGACAACCAGTGGCCCTGTTTGCGATTCGGCAAGCCGGCGTTCCGCGCCAAACCACGCGGTCCTGCGAAAATTCAAAAATGCAGTTTTTCTTTTCAACACCTGAAAAACGGGGCAGCGATACGTCGCAGCTTTACGGATTATCGACTCCGCAAAAGTCCCGCTCCTCGGCTGATAAATATCCGCAAAGTCAAAAGGCAGAACGCTGTGAAGAATATCATAATGATTGCTCTCGATATATTTTTTTAATTCACGCGTAAAAACCTGATAACTCGTCCTTTTGCCGGGTATATCCGTACACAAAATATGCACGTTTGGGGCCGTTGCCCGACCTTTGGCGGCAAGAATATGCGTCTCATAGCCGATTGCACCGATGGCCTCGGCCAATTCATTGACCGAACGCTCAGCTCCGCCAAGCGCGACATTCGCCCGCTCAATTATGATTGCTATCTTTGGTTTCATCCGTTGGTATTATAGCCCGCTTAAGTTTCGAAAGGAACTGCCCTGCCGTGCCTGACGTCGTGTCTGGCCATACGCCCTGCCTTGCCGGCGATGCGCCTGACAAATAGTTTGTCGCCCGCGTTAAATTTTCCCCGACCAAGATACGCCCGAAGGAATCGCAGCCGGTCGGTCTTTGAAAAGTATTTGGCGGGAGCCGAATAATGCAACTGGGCAACGTCCTTAACGCGGTATATTTCACTGAATAACGCCGGCGTAAACACCCTCGCCAAATCTATCAGGTAAAATCGACCATCCGGGACCCTGAATATGTGGCACAGATACAAATCGCGATGGCGAAAACCGGTTTCGTGAAACTTTTTTATAAATAACGCCAATTGCTTTATAAACTGCCGGCGTAAAACTATAGTTTCACTTGTCCCCGGCCCATTAAAAAAACCGGGCAAACTTCGCTCAAGCGATTGACCTTCCCGTATTTCCTCGATAGCCGAAAAACTGCGTCTCTCGAAAAAACCGCCCCAAACCTGTCCCCACGCAATCATTCTCGGCGTATTTATTCCCATCGTCGCCAGTTTTTGCGCCGCCTCAACCTCCGCCAGAGCGCAACTGACTCGTTTTTTCGCAGATAACCAGTTTTTCAACTGTGTCATTATCGGCGGATAGTCATATCGTTTAAGAAAAACCGTAGTGGCAGGCGACTCAATCCGCCCCAGCGGATAAATCTTAAATTCGATTCTGCTTCGATATGAGGCAAGATTTTTCTTGGTGAGATTTCTCCCCGCTCCAAACGCGAACACCGCCTCGATTGACGTCAGGCCAAGCCGTTCAAAACCGGTTTTGTATGCCGGGTCGATGAAAAACTCCGTCATATCACGCCCCGCTTCCCGAAACTGCCCGCATCTAAAACTTTTGCCGCCGCTTTGCAGACCATTTCGACGGTTATCGCTTCCATACAAAAATGCGACGTTTCCCTGCAAACCGGCTTATCGCAGGGTGCGCAGGGGGCATCGCCTTTGATAAATACCTCGTCGGCATAACCCGGGTCGGTCCACGCCGGGGCATTCGGGCCTACCAGCGTAATGACCTTCCGTTTTAACCCGATTGCGATATGTCTCGGCCCCGTGTCATTACAAATAACCAAATCCGCGACGGCGATAAGCGCCTTTAACTCCCCAAGCCCGACAGGCGTATCGCCCAGGTTTATCGGCTTGTGTTTCGCATCATCAACAATATGCTCTGCAATATGTTTTTCGTCGGCGTTTGGCGCAACCGACAGCACAACCGTCGCGTTATATTTTTCCGCCAATCGGTCTGCGATTTGGGCAAACCTGTCCGCAGGCCAGCGTTTGCTTGGCCCCGCCGCGGCGCCAGGAACAAGAATTACCACAGGCCCCTTCGCGTTAAAAACCGCCGGCAATTTCGCTTTCAATTTCTCTGTGTCTTTGGTCTCAACCGATAACTCGATGCGCCTGTCCCGCACATCAGCGCCCAGTTTCGCCGCAACAGCCAGATAATAATCAACTATCGATATCGGCTCAAATTCCCCCGACGGCAATCTGGGCGGATACAACTTCTCGGTCAATAATATCCCCCGCCCATCCCTGGCGTAACCAATACGAGCGGGTATTCCCGCCAGCAGGCAAGTCAAAGCGGAACCAAAAGAATTTTTGAACATAATCGCGTGCGTAAAATTATGCTTCTTCAGCATCCGGGCAGTGGCGAACACGCCATCCTTACTTTGTTCGAGCCACGCGTCCGCGAAACCGCAGGGAGAAAAAACCTGGCGTACAATACCGCTTGCGAAAAATGTTATCTTCGATGCGTTGAACCGCCCGCGAATCGCCCGCAGAGCCGGCACGCACAAAATCGCGTCCCCCATCGGAGAAGGAAGCCAGACCAGAATATTGTCCTTAGTATCAGCCATTTTTAAGTAAACGGAGGTGATTCCTGTGCAGTCCCACTATCTCGGCCCGCGCATAACGTAAAACGTCAGCGCCATTAACTGCAGAAGTATAGCGAACCCGATGGAAATAAGAACCTGGTTAAATTGTTTCGTTGGACTCATCAAAAACCATATACTCGCAAGCAAACACAAAAATACCAGCCCTTGCGCGATACCGGCGATAAGCTGGGTTACGGAAAATTCTCCGAACATATTATGTCGCTGCATCTTTTTAATCTGGTCGAGAATATTGCTAAGCAGGCGTTCCGTTGTCATTTGTTCGGCCGGTTGAGACGGTGCAGGCTGCTCTGGTTCGGCTTGTTGCGGCGCGGCTTGCTGTTGAGGCATTACTTGCTGCTGAGGCGCAGGTTCTTGCCCGCCTCGACTCGCCCGCTCGTCTGGCGAGGCGGGCGGCTTTTCCTCAATCGCCTGTGTCGGCTGCTCAGCGGGCAACACATTGGCAGGTTTCTGCGCCGTCCGCGCTTTCATCTTGATAATGTTCACGACTTCTTTGAGATTTACGGCCCTATAATCAGGAGCCGGCGCTCCCGGCTGGAGCTTTTGCTCGTGCGTGCGTCCCGCAAGCATTATCGTCCTGCAGCCGACCCTTGCTCCCGCCTCTATGTCATTGGTGGTGTCGCCGACCATCCAGGATTCCTTGAGGTCGATATCCATATCCATGCTCGCCGCAAGGAGCATCCCCGGGTTGGGCTTGCGCCAGTCGCTGTCTTTGCGGTATTTTGGAATCACCCCGTCTATATGATAAGGACAATAGTATATCCGGTCTAAGGACACACCCTTTTCCGCAAGAAGCTGTTCCAGTCGTTTGTGAATCTGACCAAGAACTTCCTCGGTTATAATTCCTCTCGCCACACCGGATTGGTTCGACACCACAACAAGCTTATAACCAAGTGCCTTAAGCGAAGACAATGCCTCCGGAGCTCCATCGAGCAGCTTAACCTGGTCCGGGTTATTTATATACCCCGGGTCCTCTATTATCGTATTGTCACGGTCCAGGAATATCGCTTTGTTGGCCATAATCCCTTTCGCCTATGCAAAACTTTGTTCAACGAGTTTACAGATTATATGATACGCGAGCAGGTGAATCTCCTGGCTTCTCGCCGCGGAAACGCTACCCGCGCAAAAACACATATCCGCCAGCCGTTTCATCCTGCTGTTTTTTTTGCCGGTAAACGCGAGAATAACAGCGCCTTTCTTTCTGGCGACCTTCACAGCCGCCAGGACATTAGGCGACGAGCCGCTCGTCGATATCGCCCAGAATATATCGCCTTTTTTCACAAGCGCCTCGGCCTGCCTGGCAAATATATTCTCATAACAACAGTCGTTGGCAATCGAGGTCATTACCGAGCTGTCGGTCGTCAGCGCAACGGCAGGCAACGCCCTGCGACTGGACTCGAACCTGTTTATTAATTCCGCCGCGATATGCTGGGCATCCGCCGCCGAACCGCCGTTGCCGCAGATATAAACAGTCGCGCCTTTCTTTATCGCTTTTGTTATCGCGCCGGCAATATCGGCAATCGTCTTCAACCCGGACTCTTCAAGCTCAGTAACCATTTTCCTGTGAGTCCGGATTATTTCGAACACCTGCTTTTTAAAATTTTTGCTCATCGCTTCCCTGATTTCGTTTTTGCTGCCTGCGATTTTATTTTTTCTATTATAAGCGTCGCGCTTTTCCCCTTCACAAGAGGCGCCAGCGCCACCCTGCCGCCGTATGATTCGACAAACTCTGTGCCAACAACGCCTTTTTTCTCCCAGTCCTGCCCCTTGACCAAAACATCGGGCCTGACCTTTTTGATAAGGTCAATCGGGGTCGATTCGTCGAATATCGTAATGTAATCCACCGACTCAAGGGCCGCCAGGACCGCCGCCCTGTCAACCTGATTGTGAATAGGCCTGTCAGGTCCCTTTATAGCCCTGACGGAACTATCGCTGTTTAACCCCACAACCACGACGTCGCCATGCGCTTTGCAGAACTTCAGGTATTCGATATGTCCCCTGTGTATGACGTCGAAGCAGCCGTTGGTAAAAACTATTTTTCCGTTTCGCTTGCGACGCCAGGCCAGCTCCGCCAAAAGCGAATCAACCGACCGAACCTTGCCTTCGCCGCCTCGGTTAAGATAAACGATTTCGGTTATTATCTCGTCTCTGCTGACCGTCGCGCCGCCGAATTTCTCCACCTCGATTCCGCCCGCGATATTCGACAACTGCACCGCCGTCTTGAAATCGCAGCCGGCCGCAAGCGTCAACGCCAAAGTCGCCAGCACCGTGTCCCCTGCGCCGGTTACGTCATACACAACGCGAGGTCTTGTCGGTATTTGCTCATCGAAACCGGGGCTCCTGAGATACGCCCCTTCCTTATCCAGCGTAATGACTATCGCTTCAAGTTTGAGCTTTCGCACAAATTCCTTAGCCGCACGGGCCGCGTCAGCGATGGTCTTTACTTCAAACCCGACGCCAATACGGGTTTCATACCGATTGGGCGTAATGACCGATGCTCCCGTGTATTTCGAATAGTCGCTAATAGGCGACGGGTCAATCAAAACCCTTTTGCATGCCTTGGCAGCAAGCTTAATTACCTTTTTGCAGAACAAATCCGCGAGGACACCCTTGTTATAATCCTGCAAACAAATGTTATCCGCCTGTTTAATCCTGGTCTCGAAAATCTTCGCCAGCCGGCCATATTGCCCCTCGGTCAACGGCTCAGCCGACTCATTATCCATCCTGAACAACTGCTGCTGGTGTCGATGCTGCGCCAAACCTATCAATCGTTGTTTGGTCGTCGTCGGCCTGTCTGTAACGGTCATCAGGCCCGATACGTCCGCACCCATCTTCGCAAGCAGGTCTTTGAGCTTTTTCCCGTTTGCGTCATCACCTATAACGCCTACGCACAAGGGAACCGCCTCCAGTGCGCACAAATTCGCCGCCACCAGCCCCGCCCCCCCGCAACTGTATTCGGTTTTGGTTACCTTCAGCACGGGCACAGGCGCTTCGGGGCTAATCCGCTCGGCATCACCATACACATATACATCGAGCATAAAATCGCCCACAAGCAGCACTTTCGGCGTGCCGAGCTTTGTTACGGTATTCAGAAGGTTTTCATACATAGCGGCTTTCTGCGATTAAACAGTTCTTTTCCGTGGTATTTTACCCGCAAGCGACCGTTCAATCAACTCTCTTATGCGGTCGGCCCCATCCACAAACTGCAACCTGACCGCCAGATATGCCAAAACCAACTCTCCCGCCCCCGATGCCGGCTGCAATACCTTGTTATAATCCTTCTCAGTCGTAAGTATCATCTGTGCGCCCGACTTCGCCGCGTCACGATAAATATCGTTTACGTCATTGACTGTATAATTATAGTGGTCATCGTAAACCCTCGACCCGACGATATTCGCCCCAATCAACCTCAAAGTCGCCAAAAACGCCTCCGGGTTCGCTATGCCGCAAAAAGCGTATATCTTTTTGTTTTTCAACTCTTCAAGCGGGATTTGCTTCTCGCCGGAAACCGCGAAAACCGGGTTGTGAATCGTCTGCGCTATTATCACATTGGGATTTATCCTGTTGATAGCCGACGTCAATTCTGTCAGATTATTTTTCGAAACCAGGTCGCACCTGGTAAGTATTACCGCCTTTGCCCTTTTCAACGCCGAAACCGGTTCACGCAGTAAACCCGCAGGCAGCAATCTGTCATAGCCAAATGGCTGCATCGCATCGATGGTTAAAATATCGATATCCCTGTGCAGCCGACGGTGCTGAAAACCATCATCCATAATTAAAATCTGTGCCCTGCGTTTTTTAACCGCCTCAATCGCCCCCGCCAGCCGGTCGGGGTTTACCACCACAGCCGAACCAGGGCAATTTTTAGCTAACATCCCCGGCTCATCACTATCGCCCTTCGCCGCCTTATATCCGCGGGTCAGTATCGCGCAATTGAGATCCTGCTCACGGAACAGATTGCATAACCAGATTACCAAAGGCGTCTTGCCCGTCCCCCCGACAGTTATATTGCCGACGCTTATTACCGGGACCGTTGCCTGTGTCCTGTCCGATGTTACAAGTCCAGCGGCCGTTACCGCGTACGATTTGGCCTGCCCCCCGTCAAACAGCCGATTCCGCAGCCAAATACCCAGCCCGTAAAACACCGCGACGATACTCAATAGTAATCTCGCAGCCGAGGCGAATGTCCCTGAATTCTGACCACTAATCAATTTTTTATATGTTTCCTGATTCAATTACTACACCTGCCATTCCTGAATTTTGACTACCTCAAGATATTAACCCAAAACCCGTTTTTTACCACAAAAAACCCGAAGTTCCTGTAAACTAATGGGGCCAGAGGCAAAATTTACTGAAAATCCTTGCAATATTCAGCCGATTCTGTTCGTATATATATGTAGTGTAGAGGTTTTTGAAATTTTTAAGCAAAACCACACCAGTGAGAGAATTGTAATCACTTAAGGAAAACAATGGAAAGCAGTTTTTATACCCCTGCAGAATTGAAAAAAATGCCTTTTAAGGCCATAGGCAAAGATGTTTTAATTAGCCGGTATGCCCGTATCTACGATATTAAACTCATCGAAATCGGCTCTAACGTAAGAATTGACGATTTTTGTTTCCTCAGCGGCAAGATTAAAATAGGAAGCCATGTGCATATAGCAAGTTTTGTGTCCCTGTGCGGAGGCGATAAAGGAATTATTCTCGAGGATTTCGTCGGTATCTCCGAAAAAACGGTGGTACTCGCGAAAACCGACGACTTTAGCGGGGCTGCCCTGACAAATCCTACTATCCCGGATAAATATAGAAATGTCTTCTCGGCCGAGGTAATTCTGAAAAAACATGCTCTGGTAGGCGTAGGCAGTTTTATATTGCCGGGAGTAATCCTGGGAGAAGGTTCGGTTATAGGAGCTAAAAGTTTTGTTAAAAAGAATATCGACCCATGGAGTATATGCGTAGGAATACCCGCTAAAAAAATAAAGGACAGAAAGAAAGACCTGCTCGAACTCGAAAAACAGTTTTTAGAAGAATATAACAAAAAGCAATAGTCCAAAAACTGATTTCCCATATAAAAGTGGCACATTTGATGTTGTGCGCACAGACCTTTTGCAAAATAAGTTCTATCAGCTTCATCCGAAGATGAATTAGCAGAAATATTTGCGGACATTGTTGCGAGTAAATTATGATTGAAACAATCAAGACAGTTGTCGTGCTTGGCGCAAGCGGTACCGTAGGCAGTTTGTCCGGCGGGATTATGGCGCAGAATGGCCTAAAGGTATATTTTTTGAGCCGGACACAACAGGGTTCAGAACGCGGCCTGCAAAAGGCGATATCTCAGGCCCGTTCGGAATTGATAGCACGGAACATTATATGCGGCGATTATGAACATCTGCTTAAAGAGGCCGTTGCAGAAGCCGACTGGGTGGTGGAAGCGATCGCCGAGGATGTCGGCATAAAACAGCAGATGTACGAGCGAATCGAGGCGTATAAAAAAACGCAGACGATTGTCAGTTCAACAACGTCGAGCTTGCCATTGTCGGAGTTGGTGAAGGGACGAAGTCCTGGGTTCAAAAAGAATTTCCTTTCGACGCATTTTTATAACCCGCCTGGAAGGATGCTTGCCTGTGAAATAACGGGTATCGAAGAAACCGACAATGCTGTTGTCGATTTTATGCGGGCTTTTCTGGTCAACCGGCTACGTCGTGCGATTATCCCCGTCAAAAACATACCGGCATTTGCGGGCAATCGGATTGGCTTTGTGCTTTTTGGCAGGATTACATCGCTTGCGCATGAATTCGGCGTGGAAATGATGGACTACCTGATTGGACCATACACAGGTCGCCTTATGGGGCCTCTGGCTACCCTCGATTTGGTCGGCTTGGATATTCACAAGGCAATTATCGACAGTTTGAGCGAGCACACCATGGACGCGATGCACGACTGGCTTGTCGTGCCAAGTTATATTAACACGATGATTCAGCGTAAATTACTTGGCTACAAAACCAAAAGCGGTTTTTACAAGAAGCTCGAAAGCGGAAAATATGTCTTCCTTGACCCCGTCAGTTGTGATTACATCCCCGCTATAGAACCGCATGTGGCTTTCGTTGAAAAAACTAAACATTTTATTCGTATGGGTATGTATAAAGAGGCCTTCGATGTGATACTGTCCGCGCAGGGCAGTGAGGCCGAAGTTGTTAAAGATATCCTCTGCGCCTATGTTGCTTACTCGTATTCGCTCGTGGGCGAGGTTACCGACCAGCGGGTTGGTATCGAGGGAATTGATGATGTAATGTCATATGGGTTTAACTGGGCGGCGCCGAGCGTCATCGTCGAGATGCTTGGCGGTCACGACGCAGCCGCACAGTTGATTACAAAAAAAGGCCTTAAGGTCCCGGATGCACTCAAAGCGGGACTTAAATCACATTTCAACATAATAAACTCCGGCAAATATTTTGTGGCAAAATAAACGTATAAGAGAGCAGGCAGATGATAAACGATTCGGTATATATTCTCGGCGGTTACCAGACGGATTTTGCCCGAAACTGGGCAAGAGAAAACAAACACATAGCAGCAATGATGCGAGAGGCATATCAGGGCAGTATCGATGCAACCAAACTCAACCCCGGCGATATCAAGGCGGCATTCATCGGTAATTTCGCTGGTGAGTTGTATTGCACCCAGGGACTTCTGGGCGCGTTCTTTGTAGATTTTGACCGGCGATTTGCTGGCTTGCCGACGATGAGGTTCGAAGCCGCCTGCGCCTCTGGCTCAATGGCTTTACTGTCTGCAATGGCCCATATTCAGGCGGGAATTTATGACCTCGTATGTGTTGTCGGCGTTGAGTTAATGAAAACCGTCGATTCCGCTAAAGGTGGTGATTTCCTTGGAACCGCCGCTTGGTATGAAAAAGAATGCGTCGGGATTGAATTCCCGTTTCCAAAATTATTCGGCAAGTTAGGCGATGAGTACGAAAAAAGATACGGGCTCGATAATAAGTATCTCGCACGAATTGCCGAGATAAATTATTCCAACGCGAAAAATAATCCCAACGCCCAGACCCGCGATTGGTATATGGGTTTCGACCACGCATGCTCAACGGGAAAATACAATTCGGTCGTCATCGGGAGAATCAAGGTTACCGATTGTTCTCAGATAACAGATGGCGCGGCGTGCCTTTATCTTGCTTCGCAAAGTTATGCCGCCAAATATGCGGCAAGCCGCGGCTTGAAAATGGAAGGCATTCCTAAAATAGAGGGTTGGGGGCATACCACGGCCCCGATAGAATTTGCTAAAAAAATTGCAGATTCCGCCGAGAGTGAATATGTTTTGCCGATGACTCGTAAAGCGATAACGGACGCATATCATCGCGCGGGCATAAAAGATTGCTGGCAACTGGATGCGATTGAGACCCACGACTGTTTCACGACGTCGGAATATATGGCCATAGACCACTTCGGTTTGACAAAAGCGGGTGAATCATGGAAGGCAATAGAGCAGGACGTCATTGCGATGGGCGGCAAACTGCCGATTAACCCTTCCGGCGGCCTTATCGGCTGTGGTCATCCCGTCGGCGCCACCGGGGTAAGACAATTGCTCGACGCCTATAAGCAGGTTACTGCAACCGCCGGCGATTATCAGGTGCCGAACGCCAAACGAGTTGCCATGCTCAACATCGGCGGCAGCGCAACCACAAACGTCTGTTTCATTATAGGAACAGATTATTAGTCTGGCACCCGATCCGGTTATTCAGTACCAACTATTTCAAGGGAGTAAAGAACCTTTCCAGCCGGGGTTGATATTTGTCGGTCTTATCAAATGAAACAATCACTGCCTTTGCTTTTCCAACTATTGCCTTTCCTTCCATAAAACCGAAATATCGCGAATCCCTGCTGTTGTCCCGGTTGTCGCCCATCACGAAGTATTCCCCCTGCGGCACCGTAACAGGCCCGAAGTTACGCATCGCCGGTAACGAGGGAATACCCATAACCGGATGTTCATATCCGTTGAGGTCTTCTGTTGCAAACACGGCACGGTTTTTCAACCCGGACGCAAGCCCTTCAGCGCACTTGGCGTCGTTTTTGGTATAACTGAGAGGGCGGCCGTTGATGAAAAGCACGTTTGACCTCGATTCAATAGTGTCCCCCGGCAACCCAATGACTCTCTTGACTAATCGTGTCCGGTCATCAGGAGAGAAGCAAACCACGATATCCCCTCTTTGCGGCCTGGACCATTCCGCAATCCGGTTGAACGTAAGAGGAAATCTTAAATCGTATGCGAGCTTATCCACGTATATCAAATCGCCTTCAAGTATCGTAGGGTTCATCGAACCGCTCGGCACCCAGTTCCAGTCGGCTATGCTCGATTTTAAGGGTATTATCACGAAAACGATGATAGCGGCGGTCTTCCACCATTCCTTCCATAACTTATGGATATATTGAAAAATCTTATTCCTGCTCATTATTACTCTCCAAAAAGGGTTGGCAACCTGAAATTTTGGTCTTTATACGTGAGGATTAAAGGTATGTTCGCAGGATTCGTTACGTCAAGCTGTCAAGAAATTAGTATGGCACCCCCACATTTCCCCTCAGAATGTTTAGTCGCTAACTCTAAACCATTTTTCCTTTATCCTGTGATATCTATACCAGTCTTTTCGAAAATCTGAGCCTTTTCCTGGTATTTCATCATTAGACAGGTAAACGTAAGCAACATGTTTACAAGGGAAGCCACTACCCCAGTAAAAATCTGCCCTTAAAATGCCATTTTTCTTCTCCCCGTATATAAAATATGCCAGATGGCGATACTCTTCAGGTATTTCTTCACCACGTAGCCTTATAGGATTGCTGTCAACTATTCTATTATCTATCATTCGAATAGCATCTTCAAATTGACTAATTCTCCTGTTAAAAACAAATAGATTAACGTGGTCCCCAACTATTATAGAACAGATACATAAAGCAAAAGTGGCCACGGAAATTCCGATAGGGATAAGGGCCTTAGAATCATATTCACTCCAAAAAACGAAGATGGCCGTAAAATTAATTATAGCAAGTACAACCGAATACAAAACCAACGGCATAAATAATATCTGCGTCGTACTTTTTTCATACGCGAATATCCCGGATACGACAACCAAGGGTATGGAAATAACTAAATTGATCCAAATCAGGGCTTTCATCTTCCTCAATCCCAAGTAGGCAAAGGTTAAGGGGACACCAAACATGAAAACACTAAGGATTACGGACCCCATCCTGGCCGCCCCCCCAAAAAACAAGCCCAAGAATGTTGGTATTCCAATAAGCAAAACGAGGATTATGCTTACGTCGAGAATTATGCCTATGTGTTTCAACCGTGATGTTTCCATCTCGATTTTCCCATCAGGCGAAAGTTAAACACGATTTATCGCACACGATAAACTTTTACTTTTTTATTTTCGCGATTATGGCATCGGCCATTTCCTGTGTGCCTACCGCCGTCGGGTCATTGCGGTCTGCCTTCATATCGTAAGTAACGTCTTTGCCCTCAGCTATTACTTCCGCGACCGCGTTCTCAAGCTTGTTCGCCTCCGCAGTATTGCCAATGTGCCGCAAAAGCAACACGCCGCTGAGTATCAACGCCACTGGATTGACCTTGTTAAGCCCCTTGTATTTCGGTGCGCTGCCGTGAGTTGCCTCGAATATCGCGGCCTTCTCGCCTATATTCGCCCCCGGCGCAACCCCCAATCCCCCTACTAATCCCGCACACAAATCACTGAGAATATCCCCATATAAATTGGGCAATACCAGGACATCATACAACTCGGGCTTTTGCACTAACTGCATACACATATTGTCAACGATGCGGTCCTCGAACTCGATGTCGCTGTTCTTCGCCGCCACCTGCCTGCTTACCTCCAGCCAAAGCCCGTCGGTGAATTTCATAATGTTGGCCTTGTGGACGCTCGTTACCTTCATCCGCCCCATCTTGCGGGCGTAATCAAAAGCATACTGCACTATCCGTTTCGTGCCCGCGACCGAAATGGGTTTTATGCTTATCCCGGAGTCCTGCCTGATTTGTTTTTTGCTGTGCTTATTGAGCCAGTTGATAAGCTCAGCCGTATCGTCTTTGCCCTTCTCGAATTCGATGCCCGCGTAAAGGTCTTCGGTATTCTCACGGACGAGAACAAGGTCGATATTAGAGTATTTGCTGCGAACACCCTTATAACTTTTGCAGGGTCTCAAGCAGGCGTACAGGTCAAATATCTGCCTCAAGTGAACGTTTATGCTGCGAAACCCCGTGCCCACTGGCGTCGTTATCGGCGCCTTCAGCGCAAGGGCGTTCTTTTTTATCGATTCCACCGTCGAATCAGGCAAAGGCGTCCCCGCTTTTGCCATCACCTCAACTCCCGCCTCGCAGATTTCCCAGTTTATTTTCGCGCCAGTGGCGTCGATGCATCTTTGTGCTGCCTGGGCTATCTCAGGCCCAATACCATCACCCGTTATCAGCGTAACATTAGTCATAATTTTCAGCTCCAGAATCAAAACAGGCAGGTGATAGTATCGCTCAAAAGAGCTGATGTCAATAACGACCATTGACAAGGTAGTACCAAAACTGTTATTCTGTTCGCCTGGTTAAATTACCGGGAGCGTAGCTCAGTAGGTAGAGCACCGCACTTTTAATGCGTAGGTCCTGGGTTCGAATCCCAGCACTCCCATTTGGAAAATTGGAGGACGGAGGACTGCTTAGACCATTGCGGGTTCAAGAACCTCTTCATCGCGTGACTGGGAATTAGCTAATTCGCCCGGCCTGAACGGAAGCGGCTCATAAAATTTTATCGCCACGCGACTCAGGCCATTGCCAATTTGGTCAATTCGGCAAACCTGGCCCGCGCGAACAAAATCACTGATATCGAAACGGTCGTCCTCGCGATAATATGGCACGCTGAAGCGGGTTGTTATGTTCTGGCCCGGATAAGGACAGCCCTTGTCCGCATAGCAGGTGAAAGCCGCCCCTCCGCTGCAAATGTCAACCATTTGTCCTTGTGAAAGTAAACCGGCAAAATTCTCCGCGAACCACACAGGCCAGTGGTATCTTAATCTCTGCTCTCTTCTCCGCTCGGATGTGTCTTGCATTGCCGGTCCTCAAAAAAGACATTAATGTGTTTGCTCCCTGCGAATCGTCTTTTTTAAAGGACCGCTTAAGAGATTGATAAGTGATGATTGATGATTGATTATCTAAAGCCCGGTTCCGCTCTAAATAATCAATAATCAATCGATAAAAAAAGTTGGGGCAACGTCGAATGTTCCGATAATCAGCGAATGACCTTATTTACCAAGTCGATAAACTGCTCCCCCCGCTGCTCGTAATTGTCGAACATATCGTAGCTGGCACAGGCAGGACTAAGTAAAACCACATCTCCTTCAACAGCCAGACCGTTAGCCAATCTGACCGCCTCTTCCAGCGTCTTCGCGTACTTGACCTGGGCCTTGTTTTGCGGATGATTCTGAATGATTTTCCCTATCGCCACGGCGGTCTGGCCTATGAGAATGGCGGCTTTGGCCTTTTGGGCAATTTTTGCGCCAAACTCATCGAACGGAATATGTTTATCATACCCGCCCGCTATGATAATGGGGCTGTCGAACGCCTCAAGGGCGACAATTGAACTATCCGGTGTGGTCGCCTTGGAATCGTTATACCAGCGAACCCCTCTCGCCTCGCCCACAAGCTGCAACCTGTGAGGCAACGCCTTAAATGCGGGCAAGCACCCGATTATCTGCTCATCGGCTACATCGAAACGCTTTGCTACGGCAATCGCGCCGGCCAAATTGGCAAGATACGCCCTGCCCGGCAACCCATACACGCTGCGAATTCTCGCCGGCACACCATCGGCAGAAAATTTTACGCAAACCCGTCCGGCATCCTTCTGATATTTCGCAAACCACTTGCTGCCAACCTCATCGTCGCCGTTGAAAATCGAAACCGCGGGCTGATTCGTGTCCGGTTTTTGATGTTGAAAGATTAGCTCTTTGGCCTTGCAGTAATTCTCGAATGTCTTATAGCGGTCCAAATGATTCGGCGTAAGATTCGTCAGCAACGCGACTTGCGGCGCCTTGTCACTCTGGGCCAACTGCTCAATCTGAAAACTCGACAGCTCCAAAACAACCAAATCATCGGGTTTTATTTTGCTTACAATCGTCAGCATCGGCTCATTGCCTATATTGCCGCCCAACCAGACCTTTTTACCAAATCGACTTCTAAGCAAATGTGCCGTCAGTGATGTCGTGGTGCTTTTGCCATTCGCGCCGGTGATGCCGATTATCTTCGCCGGGCAAAGTTCAAAAAATAATTCGATTTGCGATGTAACTTTTCTTCCTACCTTGCGGGCAATCTGCAAAAACTTGTTATCCAAAGGCACAGCGGGATTAGCCACAATCATATCCGCCTGCTCAAAATCAGCCGGCTCGTGTGAACCAAGGTGATATGTTATATCCAGCCCTTTGAGTTGAGCAATTGATTCCGCAAGTGTATCCTGTTTTGCCAAATCAGTAACGATTACCCTTGCCCCCGCCGAGCAGGCGAACTTCACAACATCCACCCCGCCCCCGAACCTCCCGAGGCCCATCACCAAAATCTTTTTATCTCTGAAAAGACCTTCACCCATATCTCTATGAGCCAATGCAATTTTTTGCGAGTATAACGCTCAGCTACAGTGCATCCTGGACGGCCTTTGCGATATCCAGCTTGGCGTCGATTACGGCCTGCTCGATGCACTTCTTCCAATTGTCGCCGAACTGTTCCTTGTATTTCGGATTCTCGTATGCGTAGATAATCGAGCGAGACGCGTTAATCAGTGCGCCGTTGCCGTCGTGCTTGCAGAACCGGACACAATCCGCAGCCGATGCCCCTTGTGAGCCATAGCCAGGAACGAGGAACCACATATTGTCATATTTTTTCCGCAGAGCCGTCGTCTCTTCGGGACTCGTCCCGCCGATAACCATACCGATATTGCTGTAGCCGGCCTTACCTATTCTGCCGGGCTTGTTCGCTATTTCGCCCACGACTGCCGCCAGTTTCTCGTACATCTTCTGCCCGTCGCCGGAAGCGAAATCCTGTATCGCAGCCGCACCAGGGTTGCTTGCTCGAACCCATACAAACACGCCCTTACCCTGCTTGGTGGCGACATCCGCGAATGGCTCGATTGCCTCTGCGCCCGCGAAACCGTTGACCGTTATCGCGTCGGCAGCAAGCGTATCTTCAAGGCCCGCCATTTCGGGATTTTCCAGATGCGCCGTCGCGTATGCCTCTGCCGTGTGGCCTATATCGCCTCGCTTGACATCTCCGATTACCTCAACGCCAAGCTCGTTTGCCTCGGAAATAAGTGAATAATAGCTTTCGACTCCCTGCCAGAGATATTTTTCAAAAAACGCTATGTTGATTTTCACCGCCGGCACCATCGGCGAGACAATCCTCAGCACCTGTGTGCAATAATCGAATATCGCATCGACCGCCGAGTCCACGTCGAACTCGTCGTTCATATCGCTTCTGTTCGTTATCGCCGCGGGAAGCCGGCTGTAAACCGGGTCCAAACCAACAATCAATGATGTTCGCTTGCTCTTTATCGCTTCAACCAGCCGGTCGCCAAAATGATTAGCCATACTATTATAAATCCTTTCTTATTCGATTTTCGTTTTTCGCTTTAAGCCGCTCGTATTTTGCCTTACTATAACCGCTCGATTGATTTCTAACAAGCGTTCAGTAGCAATTAAGATGAAAAAAGATTCAGAGAAAATGAAAAACAGGAAATTCAAAGCATACTTCTGGCTTGCACTGCCTCTTGTGCTCGTGTTATTGGCGTTTGTCCTTATAACACACAGACCAAAAAATTACGCCCCGCTTCGAATAGCCGACCAGAGACAAATCAGCATCTATCTGAGTAACTATTTGATGCCGACAATTTACAACAACTCCCAGCTTGATGACCCTTTTGAGGTCGTAATCACAGAGGAAGGCCTGAATGATATAATCGCACGCTGGCGCCAGCCGATAAAATTCAATAACATCACCTTCACTGACCCGCAGGCAATTTTAACACAAAACCAAATTATACTTATGGCAACAGCCAGAACGCGTTTTGCCAATCCCATTCTGACCGTCCGCATAACTCCCGCAACAAATTCATTCAGCCAGTTAAATACCCATGTTGACAGCGTATCCCTCGGCGCAGCAGGCATCACAACACTCACAAAATCAATAGGCAACAAGGTCTTTACTGACTGGCTTGCGTTTACAGGCACAGAGCCGAATGATATCGCCGCACAAGTATGCAGGTCGCTGCTCAACGATGAGCCATTCGACCCGGTCTTCAAAGTCGGCGACAAATCCCTGCGCATCTGCAAAATCAAGCTCGAAAAAAAGAAAATAACCGCCCTTTTGCTTCCTCTTTCCGACGCCCCTCGCCCTGCTTCTAAAACAAAACCCGACTGAATATACGGTCGCATTATCGGACTATAACAAACCCGCACGTAATAAAGTCCGCAATTCCCCCATTCTGGGGCGGGAATACCTCGCTATGCCTGAAAAAGCCGTCTAAATACTCAATCTGTCGCAATTTAACAACGATATTAAGAACATAATTCAGGTATCAATGGTCGGAGTGTTTTCTATCTAATAACTGGGGACGATATATGAGCACTTTATTGACGGAAAAACCGGGTGTCATGAGTGTTGACGAACGTGAAAAGCTGCTCAAACAAATTGAAAGCATCAACAAGGAATTCCAGGACTTCGTGTATATCATATCACACGACCTGAAGGCGCCGCTGCGTGCCATAAATGCGCTGTCCGACTGGATTGCCACGGATTACGCCGATAAATTTGACAACGACGGCAAAGAACAGCTCAAGATGCTTACCACCCGCGTAAACAGGATGCAAAACCTCCTCGACGGCGTCCTGCAATACTCAAGAATCGGCCGTATTAAAGAAGACCCGGCTTCAATCGACCTCAATCAGCTTTTGCAGGAAATCATCAAGCTGCTCGACGCACCAGCCAACATACATATCACCGTCGAAGGCCGGCTGCCCGTTATCACCTCCGAACCAACCCGCATACAGCAGGTCTTTCAGCATCTGCTAAGCAACGCCGTAAGATTTATGGACAAACCCGAAGGTTTCATCAAAGTCGCCTGCGCCGAGGAAAATGGCTTCTGGAAATTCAGCGTCGCGGACAACGGCCCCGGCATCTCCGAACAGCACTTCGAAAAAATCTTCCGACTCTTCCAGACCCTCCAGGCCAAAGACCAGTTCGAAAGCACCGGCGTAGGCCTGACGCTCGCCAAAAAAATCGTGGAATTATACGGCGGCAAAATATGGCTTACCTCCGCCGTCGGCCAGGGTTCAACGTTCTTTTTCACGCTGCCAAAAACAGACAGCCAAACAAAAGCCGATTAAAAAGGGGACAACTATATGAAACTCGAACAAAATATATGGACGCAAAAAACCGGCTGGCAGCCATCAGCACCCGGAACACTGGGAAAATCCGCACAACTGGTCCTGGTCTTCGGTTCGGTCGATCTACTGAAACAATCCCCCCTTCTTAAAGAGCTTGCCGGTGTTTATCCAAACGCGCATTTTGTCGGCTGCTCCACGGCAGGAGAAATTTGCGGAACAACCGTATATGATGACTCACTGACAACCGTGGCGGTGCATTTCGAGAAAACCACCGTCAGAACCCATGAAGTGGAAGTCAATTCCGCTGAGGATAGCTTTCTGGCCGGCGAGCGCCTCGCAGCGATTGTGAATCCGGCCAACCTGAGCCACCTCTTTGTCCTTTCAAAAGGCGTTAATATCAACGGAAGTGAACTTGTCAAAGGACTCGAAAAAAATCTCCCTGAGAACGTAATTATAACCGGAGGCCTGGCAGGAGACGGTGATAAGTTTCAGGAAACATTAACTTTCTCCGACGGCATACCTAAAAATAATGTCATATCAGCAATAGCATTCCACGGCAAAAAACTAAAAATCGGCTATGGCTCCGTCGGCGGATGGGACCCATTCGGCCCGGAAAGAATTGTCACCCGCTCAAAAGGTGGCGTCCTTTATGAGCTTGACGGAAAAAACGCCCTGGAACTCTACAAGCAGTACCTCGGCGAACACGCGAAAGGTCTGCCCGCCACCGGCTTGCTTTTTCCTCTGGGTATTCGAGATAACGAGGCAACTACCAGTTTGGTCCGCACCATCCTGGCCACAAATGACAAAGAACAGAGTATAACATTTGCAGGCGACGTCCCCGAGGGCTACCACGCACGCCTGATGAAAGTTAATTACGAGAGAATGATTGACGCTGCCGCCAAGGCCGCGAAAAACTGTCTGGACACAATTGACTGCCCTAAAGTCGAGCTGGCGATTATCATTAGTTGTTGTGGAAGAAAATGGATTCTTAAACAGCGGGTTGAAGAGGAAATTGAAGCGGTCCGCGAAATCTTCGGCAATGACACCATCCTCACCGGCTTCTACTCATACGGAGAAATCGCGCCGGTCGCGGGCAGCAAAAAATGCGCCCTTCATAACGAGACAATGACAATAACCGCGTTTTCCGAGGCCTGACAATGGATAAAATGCACAGCTTACTCAGACGCCAGATTAAAAAAATATTCGGCTCCGCCGAAAAAATTCCTAAAGATTTTGATGAAATAGTCAAAGTCGTCAACGAGGCATACTTCAATTTCGATGCCGACCGGCTCCTGCTCGAACGCTCCATCGAAATCAGTTCAGGTGAATTGGTCGAGGCCAACTCCCAGATGCGGTCTATCTTTCAGGCCTTACCCGATATGTTCCTGAGAATAGACACCGACGGAAAAATCCTCCAGTGCAAAATACCGGCAAATAACGCTTTCAGCCACATCAAAGCCAATGACCTCGTTGGAAAAAGTATATATACGAGCTTCGGTCCCTTGGCAGCACGCCGACTCGAATGGGCTGTCAGAAGAGCCGTAAAAAACAAAACCGTCGAAATCGCAGAGTATTCGGTCCAAAACCAGGCAGAACAATTCCGTGAAGCGCGAGTGGTCTGGCTGAGCGATGAACAGCTTATCGTGATTGTCCGCGATATAACCGAAAGAAAACTCGCAGAAGACGGCCTGCTTGAGAGTCGGCGAACGCTTCAAATGCTGATGAGCAACCTCCCAGGAATGGCATATCGCTGCCGGAATGACCGCGACTGGACTATGGAATTTGTCAGCGAAGGAAGCGTCAATCTCACCGGCTATCGACCCGCCGAACTCATCAACAACAGTAAAATAGCATACAACCAGTTGATTCATCCGGATGAGTGCGAAAAGGTATGGGATACTATTCAGGCCGCACTGAAAGAACACAAAACGTTCCATGTAACCTACAGAATAAAAACCGCTGACGGCGAACAAAAATGGGTATTGGAACAGGGGCAGGGCATATTCACCCCCAAAGGCGAACTGCTCGCCATCGAAGGATTTGTTTCAGATACCACCGAAAAAGTGCAAATGCAGGAATCTATAAAAGAAAGCGAACGCTTCCTTTCCGAAGTATTTGCCAGCATCCAGGACGGCATTAGCGTGCTCGACGCCAACCTCAACATTGTCAGGACCAATGCGGCTATGGAAAAGTGGTATGCACACGCTATGCCTTTGATAGGAAAGAAATGTTATGAAGTTTACCACGGACGCAAAACACGCTGCGACGCCTGCCCTACCTGTCGAACCCTTGAAACCGGCAAGGCCGATTACGAGGTAGTCCCCAAAACAGGGCCGGGCGGGAAAATTGTGGGCTGGATTGACCTCTACAGCTTCCCCCTGATTGATGCTACAACAGGCAAACTAAAGGGTGTAATAGAGTATGTTCGTGAAATCAATGATGCCAATGCACGCAGGGCAGCCGAAAAAAAATACGCAGAATCACTAAAAGCATCCGCCGAAAATCAAGTTCCTGCTGCTGTCGCGGCAACATCGGCAACCGAAATATAGTATGCAAAGCACAAATCCAATAATAATCAGCTCGATGAAAAAAGATGGGGAAGCAATCAAATTGCCCATCCTAATACCGCTATTTGCCTCAATTTTACTGCTGATAATAATTTTTACCATAGCTATCTATCGTCTCCAGCAAAAACACATCAACGATGACGTCCAGGCCCGGCTTGATAGCATCTCTCGCTATTTTAACCAGTTCCTCGCCTCGGATGCCCGGCTCATCGGCGAAACAACTCATTTCGTAAAGGATAACCCGGACATTCAAAACGCCTGGCTCGCAAAAAACCGCAACACCCTGCTGACCCTTACCATCCCCATATTTGAAAAGCTCCGCCAGGATTACAGGATAACCCACCTTTACTTCATAGACACAAACAACACCTGCTTTTTGCGGGTCCACAACCCACCGCGATTCGGCGACCGCATAAACCGCTTCACACTCAAATCCGCAGCCGACACCGTAAAACCATACTGGGGCATTGAACTGGGACCATACGGAACCTTTACTCTCAGGGTGGTTCAGCCCTGGTTCGTAAACAATACCCTCACCGGATTCATAGAATTCGGCGAAGAAATCGAGCATATTGCGCCCCAGCTTAAAAACGTCGTCAACGTTGACCTGGCTTTTCTGATAGATAAATCGCTCCTCAACCGCGATGACGTCGAAAGCGAGGGCGTTGGCCTGACCTTGACCAAAAAAATCGTCGAACTTTACGACGGCAAAATCTGGCTCACCTCCAAACTCGGCGTCGGCTCAACCTTCTTCTTCACTCTCCCAAAACAAATGACCGCCGTCTCAAAATCTCCCCAGCCCGCCCAAACCTGACCGATGTAAAAAACATCCGCTACCCCCAAAAAACGCCCTAATCCCCTAACCTTCTATTAAAAAACACCATATAACCATTATCATACCCCCATAAGCCAGGCCAAAAACCCGCGGAATAGCAAAAAAATTATTGTTATTACCCGCTTTGACAATTACTATATATTTCCGTGTGCGAAAATTTACAGCTGCCACGTCTTCAACATAGTTAGGTGCGTTCAATGGTTTTTGCGGGGTCTGCTTATAGTGCGTATTAGCCGAACAATTGCTCGGTTCGGCAAAGCTTTCTCGCCGATTGTGGCCGGTATGCAAGGGTTTTTTGCTCCAGCAGCCATAAAAAACTGCACGCCCTGTATAAGGACTTGCGCTTTTTTGAATATGAATAGATATCATGATAAGCTCTAAAGCAATTATTTAAGGATACTTTTATGTACATCGAAAGCGAATTTATTTAGGGCCATTGGTATGAGACATACGATTGAATTGAGCACATTGAAATATCCTTCAGTATGGTGTGAACGGTTGCTGTGGATGGCAGTGCTGCTGGCTCTGGCAGTGCGCATTGCCGGATTCATGGTTTTACCATCTAGTAAATTGGATTCCATGTCCCAGGGTTACATCAGGGCTGCAGCTACATTAGCCTCTGGACACGGAATGCTTATGTCAACGAAGGATTCTTTTGGCAGGGAGAGCGACGTAATTGACGTTATGAAACAGCGGCAAATGGCTGGCGGAAGAGTGGATTCACAGCACCCTTATCCGACGAGAACTACGGGTTGGATACCCTCAACGCTTCATCCAGCTGGTTATTCTTATCTACTCTATCTTTTTTACAGGATTGGCAATTACAATGGGATGCTCCTTTTGATGCGTTTCCTGCAAGCAGGATTGGATGCGATGGTATGTTTGCTGATTTTTCTGTTTGCACGGAATGTGTTTGATCGGCGGATAGGTTTGTGGGCTGCATGGGTATATGCGGTTCTTCCACCGGTAATTGTCCAGAGTACATGTTTTATGCCGGATTCGCTGAATTGTTTTCTTATGGCGTTGGTTCTGTGGCTTTCGAGTTATGCTCATGTTGGACGAAACTGGGTGCTGCTACTGGCTGGATTCGCTGTAGGCTTGGCAAGCAATTTTCGACCGGAGTTCCTGCTGTTACCAGGAGCGGTGTTCTTGATTTTATGGGTTGACCAACGCCGATTTTGGGTGCCCATTGCATGGACGACAGGTATGGTGGCCACAATGTTACTCATGTTAGTTCCATGGATGATGTGGACACATTCGGCCACTGGAAAGGCGCTAATAGCGTCGACAGGTGCCGGAGTAACGATGTACGAAGCTCTTGGCGAAACTCCTAATAACCCTTGGAACGTAGTTCTTGGCGATGGGTGGGTTGATGAAGATGCGAGGAAACGCGGATTCACAACGGCTTGGTCGGTTGAAGCGAATTCGTTTTATCGAGGTCTTTTCAGGGAATGTGTTGCAGAGCATCCCGGTTATTATGCGAAAACTGTGCTTTTTTACCGTCTTCCTCTGGCCTTGGTCCCGCCTTACGTAGTTGAGCGTAGCGCCGAATCGAAAAGGGAATTCAATTTCACTGACATGCGTGAGAAAGAAGGGCTGACTCATTGGGGAGTTGTTCGCAAATATCCCTTTACGGTCCTTCGCTACATGTGGTGTGAAGTTCTTATGGCGGCACTCTCTGCGGCGTTTTTTGTTAATTTTGTTGGTTTGATACTGGTGCGGTGGCGCTATTATCGGCAGTTAGTGTGGCTAGTATTGCCATGGGCTTATACTGTCAGTTCAATATGTCTGACAGCACCGGTCTATCCTCGCTACGTTGTAGCGATCCTTGTTGTCCAGACCGTGGCCTTGGCAATGACGATTGTCTTGCTATCAGATCGGCGACGCAAAGCAATGAGCATTGGTGCATGATGATACAAGGTCAAATATTGTTATTCATCTTGCTGAGATTAGTTGGGATAGCGCCAAGCCGGATGGTCAACCGAGGCAATATCGAAAGCGAAGGCATCGGCCTGACCCCGACCAAAAAAATCGTCGAACTTTACGACGGCAAAATCTGGCTCACCTCCAAACTCGGCGTCGGCTCAACCTTCTTCTTCACTCTCCCAAAGCAAATGACCGCCGTCTCAAAATCTCCCCGGCCCGCCCAAACCTGACCGATGTAAAAACACCCTCTAAAACCCAAAAAAACGCCCTAATCCCCTAACCTTCTATTAAAAAACACCATATAACCATTATCATACCCCCCATAAGCCAGGCCAAAAAAACCGCCAAATTGCAAAAAAAATGATTGTTATTACCCGCTTTGACGATTAATATATGCTTTCGTGTGCGAAAAATTACGGCTGCCCCGAGTTCTCGGGGGAATGTAGTTAGGTGTATTCGATGATTTTTGCAGGGTCTGCTTACAGTGCGTATTAGCCGAACAATTGCTCGGTTCGGCGAAGGTTTCGCGCCGATTGTGGCCGGTATGCAAGGGTTTTTGCTCCAGCAGCGGCCTATGAATCGGGTTGCTATACAACATTGGGTTGAGCTACGGAGGCATAAAATGTAGCGTCAAACCGACGACAACCTCGATTTATTGGGCTTGCAGCGTGGATGTGGAAACCGGTATGGTTTCCTTTTTTTTTATTGCTTGAAGGAAGCATAAACAAATGAACCAGGAATTACTTAGAATAGTTGAAAACGTAGCCAGAGACAAGAACATCGACAAGGAATCCATCTTTGCCGACCTTGAGGAGGCAATGGTTTCCGCTATAAGGAAGCATTACGGAACACCCGAAAGTGAAATCGTCGTCTCGATTGACCGGACCAACGGCCAGGTTACCGCCATAAAGGATAAGCAGCCAATTAATATCAATCAGCTTGGCCGAATATCCGCCCAGACCGCCAGGCAGGTTATGGTGCAGAAAATCAAGGCCGACGAAAGAGACAGTATTTACACCGAGTTCGCACAGCGAAAAGGCGAAATCATCAGCGGCTCCGTAGTCCGATACGAAGGCGGCTCTCTCGTCATCGGCCTCGACCACCGCACTGAGGCATTTATGCCAAAGGGCGAGCAGATAGTCGGCCAAACCCACAGGCCGGGCGAAAGAATCAGGTGCCTGATTCTCGAAGTCAAAGAGGTCTCGAACCAGGTTAAAATCATCCTGTCTCGAACCCACCCGGACTTTATTCGCCGGCTCTTTGAGCAGGAAGTCCCCGAAATAGCCGAGGAAATTATCGAAATAAGGGCGCTTGCCCGCGAAGCCGGCTACCGAACAAAGGTCGCCGTCGCCTCACTCGATGAAAAAGTTGACCCCGTCGGCGCCTGCGTGGGCGTCCGCGGCAGCAGAATAAAAAATATCGTCGATGAGCTTGGCGGCGAAAAAATCGACATCGTCCGATGGAGCGATTCCTCACAGGTCTTTATTACCAACGGCCTTATGCCCGCAAAGGTTAGCGAAATCGCCCTGTGCTTTGAGCTTGGCAGGGCTACCGTCGTCGTCGATGAGGACCAGCTTAGTTTGGCGATAGGCAAGCACGGCCAGAACGTCCGCCTCGCAGCCCGTCTCACCGGCTGGGACATCGATATCCTCACACCCGATGAATACAACCAGGGTATTGAACGACTCACTAAATGCGTTAAAAGTATCGAGGGCGCAGATGACAACCTCGTTGATAAACTTATCGCACTTGGCATAATATCCATTCTCGACCTGGATGATGTCGGAGCTGAACCCCTGGTAACGGAGCTTAACATTAAACCGGAACTTGCCAAGCAGCTCATTGCCGTGGCTGTCGAAGAAGCCAAAAAACTTGCGGCTGATGGTAAACAAAAACAAGCCGAAGAACTGCTGCAGGAACAAGCGCAGCAAAATTCCCCGGCAGACAGCCCTAAACAAACCTGATTTTTGGGAGTGTCTCAGCAGTGGCCATAACAAGAGTATATTTGTTGGCTCGCGAACTTGGTGTCTCAAGCACCGCTATCATGAAAAAGTGGCAAGATGAGGGACTTCCTCCCATCAAAAACCACATGGCCACTCTCACCGCCGGGCAAGCGGCCACTATAAAAGAATGGTTCAGTGAGGGAGACCATACCACCGCCATCGAAACCGCCCAGAAGGTTGACCTCGAAAAAGTCCGCGTCAGGAAATCAAGAGGTAAAAAACCGGCTGAAGCCGAGCCGACCACTGCCGAAGCACCGCAGGAAACACCCGTTGTTGCCGAGATTCAGGAAACACCGCCCGTTGTGGAAACACCGGCTGAGCCGACGCCTGTCGCCGAGCAACCCGCCCCCCCACAACCGCGACGCGCCGTCGCCAGGGTCAGGCCGCCAAAACCGGAACCAATCATACCCGCCGGCCCTATGCTCGGAAAACCCGAACCGGCCAAACTTACAGGCCCGCAGGTCGTGCGCATCGAGGCGCCGGAACCTGCGCCTGCCCTGCGACGACCGAGACCAAAGCCGAGGTACGATATGCCCGTAACCTCGCCTTTGATGGCCTCCCGCAAGGATGAAGATACAGATACAATCGCACCAGGCAAAGGCGGACAGGCCGCCACCAAAAAACCAAAAGAACGAACGCATGGTCGCCGGCGAACCGAATACGAAACCGAAACCGTCAAGAAAACCAAGCTGATTACCCAGAGGCGAGAGAAAGATTTAGAAGAAAGACGAGCCCGGCTCGATGCCGCAGGAAGCGAAGGTTTACGACTCAGGCCGCTGCGGAAAATAACCTCAAAAACCCACCTTGAAGCAGCACAGCCCATAGCTAAACCCACATCCGCCTCAATTACAGAACCCATTACCGTTAAAAGTTTGGCCGCGGCGCTGGCCGCCAAGATATCGGATGTAATCGCCAAACTGCTGCGGCAAAACATCATTGCCACCGCTAACCAGGTTATCAGCACCGAGGTCGCCGAACTTATCGCTCTGGAGTTAGGCATCGAATTGCACGTCGAACACAAGGCCTCCCTTGAAGACCAGATAAAAACAGAATTTGAAAACAGACCCAGGCCCAACCTCAAACGACGCCCGGTTATCGCAACTATGCTGGGCCACGTTGACCACGGCAAAACAAGCTTGCTGGATAAAATTCGCTCCACAAATGTTACCGCAGGCGAAGCAGGCGGAATCACACAGCATATCGGCGCTTATCAGGTAAACGTCGGAAAGGGCAAAGTAACATTCCTCGACACACCGGGCCACGAGGCGTTTACGGCTATGCGGGCAAGGGGCGCGACTATGACCGACGTCGTCGTGCTCGTCGTCGCCGCGGGTGACGGCGTTATGCCCCAGACAATCGAAGCAATTCACCACGCAAAAGCGGCCAACGTCCCCGTCATCGTCGCGCTAAACAAAATCGACCTGCCCGGAAGCGATATCAACCGCGTTTACTCACAACTGGCAGAACACGAACTGATTCCCGTGGAATGGAGCGGAACAACAGAAATCGTCAAAACAAGCGCAACCACAGGCCAGGGTATCGCCGACCTGCTCGAACACCTCGATTACGTCGCCGAACTGCTCGATCTTAAAGCCGACGACACTATACCCGCTACCGGCTGGGTCGTCGAAGCACACCTCTCGCAAACCAGGGGCCCCGTCGCCACTGTGCTTATCAAAGAAGGCGTTATGACCAAGGGCGACATAATCCTCGCCGGCTGCGCCTACGGCAGAGTCAAAACCCTTAAAGACGGCTTCGGCAAAAGCGTCAAATTAGCGACAAGCTCAACCCCGGTCGAGGTCAGCGGTCTTCAGTTTGTCCCCAACGCCGGCGACAGATTCTACATCCTCAGCGACATTAACAAAGCCAAGGCCGCCGCCGACGAAAACCAGATGCTCCATAGAGAAGGGGCTCTCGCCAAAAGAACTCAGATTACCCTCGATAACCTCTTCACTCATATTAAAGCCGGAACCGTCAAAGAGCTTAATCTCATCATCCGCGCAGACGTTCAGGGCTCGGTGGACGTCCTTATGAAATATCTCTCGGAATTGAGCACCGCCGAAGTCAAGCTCAAGATTTTGCACGCCGGCACAGGCGGCATCACCGAGGGCGACGTCGTCCTCGCTGAAGCATCCAACGCTATCATCATCGGCTTCAACGTCGTAGCAGACGAACTCGTCGCCAAAATGGCCGAGAAAAAAGGCGTCGATATAAGATTCTACAACATCATCTACCGCATTACCGAAGACCTCCAGAAATCGATGGTCGGTTTGCTCGAACCGGAAGAGCGGGAAAAAACCATCGGCAGAGCCGTCATCAGAACAACTTTCAAGGTCTCAAAGGTCGGAACAATCGCCGGCTGCCTTGTCAACGACGGCGTCGTCAAAAAGAACGCGAAAATTCGCCTCATCCGCGACAACATCGTCATACGCGACAATATGACCATCGAGTCGCTCAAGCACTTCAAAAACGACGCCAGCGAAGTAAAAGCCGGCCTCGAATGCGGCATCAAAATCGCCCGCTTCGACGACGTGAAAACAGATGACGTATTTGAACTTTACGAAATCCAAAAGGTGGCGAGAACCCTCCAGTAGGTATCGCTCTTTATACTATTATGCCCACGAGAAGACAGGAGAAAATCGCACGTGTCGTAAGGGAGGCCGTTAGTGACGCCATAGCCAATCACCTCAGCGACCCGCGAATAGAATCACTTGTCAGCGTCACAAAGGTCGATGTCTCCGCGGATATGCGCATCGCCAACGTCTATCTCAGCATGTTCGGCGGCACCGAAACCGCCCAGAACAAAACCTTCATCGCGATTCTCCACGCCAGAAGACGAATCCAGATGCTCCTTGCAGAACAGATTAAAAGCAGGTTCTGCCCCGTTATAAATCTCCACAAGGACGAAAATTTCAAGAAAACCATCGAAACTATGAGGCTCATTGACGACCTGGCCGGTGAGTTTAAAGACAAAGATTCCATTGACCAGGAGCACGGTTGATTGTTATATTTGCCGGCATGGCCGTTTCGGCCGCGTTTTCACCCCTAAGGGGTGCCACGGGATACTTATGAAAGACAGTAAAGAATACTCGAAAAAAATTCAAAAACTATATCGCTCACTGAAGCGAAAACCGGGCAAGCATCACCCTGTCGAATATGATGAGCCCGTTGATGCACTCGTCTTCGCCATCGTAAGCGAAAACCTCACGGAATCGCATGCGCAGGCCGCGATTAAAAAGCTCAAGGACTACTTTGTTGACTGGAATGATTTGCGGGTGGCAACCATCGAGGAAATAGTCGAAGTCCTCGGCCCTGATTTCGAGCCGGCACGCAGCATTGCCGCCACACTCGTCAGCGTGCTTAACGCCGTATTCAACAAACACAATATGCTCGGCCTGCAGTCGCTCCGTAAATTAGGCAAAAGGCCCACAAAAATACTGCTCGAAAAGCTCAACGGCGCAACCCCCTTCGCCGTCGATTACTGTATGCTCACCTCAATGCAGGGCCACGCCATACCGCTGACCCCGAAAATGATTGAGTTTCTCAAAACCGGCCAGTTCATCCACGCCGAAGCCACTTACGAGGAAATCGAAGGATTTCTCTGCCGGCTGATTTCAATCAAAAACGCCTGTGAATTTTACTTGCTCCTCAGGCGCGAAAGCGAATCGCCCAAAAAACAGCCGCCAAAAACAAAAAAGAAAACACAAAAAAACCGTAAATAACGCAACTTTTCGAAAGAATATAAAATGTCACAGGAAGTTTTAAAATTAGGTATCCCCGCCGGAAGCTTGCAAAAAGCAACCATCGAACTTTTCGCCAAGGCCGGCTTCAACATCACCGAATCCGACAGAAGCTATCTGCCCGCCATCGACGACGACCAGATACGGCCGACTATGCTCCGCGCACAGGAAATGAGCCGCTATGTCGCCGACGGCGTCCTCGACGCTGGAATCACAGGCCACGACTGGATAATGGAAAACAACTCTGACGTAATCGAGGTCTGCCAGTTTGGTTACAGCAAAGCCACAAGCAAACCCACAAGATGGGTACTGGCCGTCCCCGAAGAATCGAAAGTCCAGAAGGTGCAGGACCTCAAGGGCGGAATCATCGCCACCGAACTGGTTAATGTAACTAAAAAATTCTTCGCCGACAAAAATATCGACGTCAAAATCGAATTTAGCTGGGGTGCAACCGAGGTCAAAGCCCGCCTCGTCGATGCGATTGTCGAGCTTACCGAAACAGGAAACTCCCTCGTCGCCAATAACCTGCGGATAATCGACACCGTTATTACTTCCACAACACGATTTATCGCCAACAAACAGGCCTGGCAGAACAAATTCAAAAAGGAAAAAATCGAAAACATCGCCATCCTGCTCAACGCCGCCATCGATGCCCGCAACATGGTCGGCCTCAAAATGAATATCGAAAAGGCCAATCTCGACAAAATACTGAAAGTCCTGCCTGCCGAAAAAAGCCCCACTATTTCAAGTTTGGCTGACCCTAATTACATCGCCATTGAAGTGATTATCGACGCCAAAATCGAACGCTCCCTTGTCCCAGCGCTAAAACGCGCCGGCGCTTCAGGAATAATCACCTATCCTTTGAATAAAGTGATTCATTGAGACGTAAACGCCGGTATTCACAAATTTGAACACCGGCCTGCCTCTTCGACAACTCCTTATTCATCGAAATGCCTCTTATTTGGCTTTTGCGTAATTGAGCATACCCTGGAAATCCACAATAACTGCCGGCTCATCACCAATTACCCATGCATCGTGACCGGACCCAAGCAGTGAGACGTCGCCGGGATGGCACTCAAACTCGCTGCCGTCATCCATTCGAACCTTCGGCACCCCCGAAACATGATACTGAAAATGCGGCGCCTTGCAGCTTTTTGTTTTGGCGATGGGCTGGACCGACTCTGACCACCTCCAGCCCGGCTCAAGGATGGCACGGCCAATCGTGGTGCCGCCAATCTTGACAAGCTCCACCCGGCCTTTGGGAAATTCCCGGACTTCATCGGGTCTCATAAAACTCTTCAGCTCTGCTCTTTTCGATATTATTCCGATTAGCTTTTCAATCGTTTTCATATTTATCTCCTGAATTAGTCAAGCTTCACTTTCTTATTATCGGGGCGGTAAATTGCGACAGGTCTGCCAGGCCAAGCCCCTTCTCTATTTCGCTGATTTGCTTCACCGCATTATCGAATCCGTTTTTACCAAGCATCTCGTGCTCGATATCTTCGAATTTGTCGTTCATCTTGTCTAACTGTTTGGCGGTAAGCGTCTGCTTCCACGCGGGGAAAATAACCGTATCTTCTCTCGCCGCGTGAGGCCGATACATCCGAACCATCGAGTCCAGCGCCTTCGCCAACGGCTCTGTGTCACCTGATTCTATTTTCGCGGCCTTTGTCACGGAAAGAATATACTCGGTCATCTCTCGTCCTCGGTTGTGCTGCACGACGAGAATATCCGTCCAACTCCCCGCATCGCCCCCCGCTTTTTTGACCGCTGGAAAAATGAATGCTTCCTCCAGTTTCTTCTCGTGGTAATCTTCGCCAAAAGTACGAAACAATTTGGCCGTTTTCTGAAGAGCGTCAGGCGAAACCTCTGAAGGTTTACTTCGCAGCCGCACCGCTGCCTCGCTGTAAACAAACAACGCCCTTCGCAAAATCCCGTGCTCCCGCATCAAGTCCTCGGTCGCAGTAACTTCCCCGCTCATTACCCCTTCGCTCGGCTCCGGCTCCACTACCCCCATCGCCCTGCCCGCTAAAATCATACCGCCGCTTGCGCCACCGATACCGACAAGCAAATCTCTTCTGCTCAATTCCATAGCAATCTCACTTAATACGCCCACATATTAAATCTCCCGGCAAATTGCTGCTATAAGGAAACTGCTTAGACGTGAATTCGGAATTGCTTAATGCAGGTTGAACTCCCCGTAATGACTCATCGACCTAATCACGCGATGCAAAATATGCTACCGTGCGAAATTACTTGGTTGCCCTGCCGAGGTAGGAACCGTCTTCGGTGTTGATGCGAACCACCTCGCCGACTTCGATAAAAGGCGGCACCCTTATTCTCAGGCCCGTCTCCAAATCGGCGTCCTTCATCTGGTTGGTAACCGTCGCTCCTTTGGGCTGGGGCGTAGTTTCCGTAACAGTCAGCTCCACCGTCTTGGGAATTTCGATACTCACCACGTTGCCGTTATTCAGCATTGCCGTCAGCATCGTATTGGGCTTGAAAAACTTTATCAGGTCGCCGATTATCTCGTTCGGGACCGTTATCTGGTCAAACGTCTTTGTGTCCATCAGGACGTGCCCGTGGCTGTCCGAGTAAAGGTATTCCATCTCGCGCTTATCAAGATACGCCTGCTCAAGTTCCTCCGTGGCGCGTAAACGATTCTCGACAATTGTGCCGTCGGAAATCCTCTTGAGTTTGGCCTGAACGAACGCCCGTAGATTGCCGGGCGTCACATGAGCAAACTTGACGCAGATATACAACTGGCCATTCATCGTAATGGCCATACCGGGCCGCATTTCACTTGCCTTCACAACGTTCTCCTATACAAGTAATTTTATTCAATAATCAATAAATGGCCTATTTTAGCGTAAAGACCGCTTCCCGGTCAAGCGCAATCGTGGCGAATCATCGATAATCAATTACCTACCGGTTATCAATTCTTGCCCTGGGGATTAAGGTATTTGAACTCGAAGAAAAACCCGTCGGGTCTGCTGATTCCATAACCCGCCGACAGGCCGAAATACTTTTTCACCGCGCCAAACTCAGGCAGCAAACTAAAGTCCGCAAAATTCCACGCGTCAGGTCCCGCCAGGACAGCCGCCGCCGGCCCCATTCCCATCGAAGCCCGCCGTGATTTGGCGCTGTCCTTCAACATCCACCACAACAATTCCCCCGACGCCACGTTATCCTCAAATCCAGCCAACCCCACAACCGAAGGTACCGCCGCTTTCGCTGTGTTAAACCACTTCGCCGTACTCACCGGCTCGTTTTCCGCACCGCCCAAAGTCCTTATCGCTCGCTCAACCGCCGGCTCCGGCCCGAAAATCAAATGCGTATCAGTAATCGTAAAAGCCAGCCGCTCCCCCTTCGGCGTCGCACGCTGCGGACCCGCCTCCACCATCGGCACCGACCCGCCCAAAATTGGCACTCCCGCCGGCCCGATAAGATAAAGCGTGTATCCAAGTAACTCACGCGTCGGCTCAGGATTGTTCGGCGCAATCAGCCGTTTGTGAATAAGCGACAGTGACTTTTCCAGCGCCGCACGATTATTCACACTCACGGCTATATAAATATCCGTCGGCTCTTTATCCTTCGAAAACGGCTTGTTTACGCTCTGCGCAATCACAATCTCCGTACCAAAATATTCTATTATGTCGGGCCTGATGGATATCCCCGGTTCACTGTCCGACCCCGTCCCCGGAATCGGCTGCTGAAGCAGCAGCGCCGTAGGCGGGTCAAATCCATAAATTATGCTGCAAAGCTCGTCATACGCCCGCTTGATATCCAGGTTTAAAAAACTCACCGAGCACGCCGACGCAGGCACAAATCGCGGAGTACGCACCGGGTCGGAACGCATCTCCAGCATTTTCAAAATGCCCTTCCTCACCCCGGTCGTCCTCAAAAAAATCTTCCCGCGAGCCATATTGTCCGCGTCCGGCGTAATGCCGGCAGAAAAACCAAGCCCCCCAGTCCCGTCAAGCCCAAGATTGACAATCTCCTTCTGTGATTCACCCGTCGTGTCACCATCAGTTATCTGTTTTATCACTCGTTTTAAATTAACATATACATCAACGTCATGATATGGCCCGACCGCCCCCATTGTCGCTGTGTAATCCGTATCGCCCGCCAGTGAAGAAGCCCCCGCGCCCTTAATCTGCGAAACAACAAACTTTACCGCCTCCGCATCGCTTGCCATTATCAGGCAATCACCGACAAAACAATAAACGTCTTTCTCCGATGTCGGCCCTGTCTTCGCTGCCATATTGTCATCGCTGCTTTTAACCGCCGGTTTTTCCGCCGCCGCAGTCGTCAGCGTTATGATATTCACATCGCGGTAGCTCTCAATCCCCCTGTGCGCGCCTTTTTCAACGGACCTGGCTGTTATCTTCTCGATAATATCTCTCACCTTGCCGATATTGCGACCCCACTGACTTATCAGCGTCATCGACATTTCCTGCTGCCCCGTCGTCATCACAAACGCCAGTCGGCCTTCGGGCATAAGGTTCGCGTCGAGTACGCCTTTCACAAATGAGTCCTTGTCGCCCTCTATCTTTTCACGAACCTTGCCGGTAAAGTTTTTCACAAACGCCGACATCGACGGGTCATTATATAACTTATAAATACTGGTCTTTTCGAGCTTGGTCCTGAACTGATTAAAGTCGCCTATATCCACAAGCAGCACCGTATCCGTCCCGACAAGTTCCGCCGTCTTCGGCAGCCCTACCCCCTTCGCGTTGCCAACCGTCGCTGCTGCACAAATAACACAAATCGAAACGATTGCTCTAATTTTCATCTGCGCCTTTCATTAATCAATCTTCGGCTTTCCCTTATTGCGTCTGCCGTCCGGCTGAATATATCTGTACCCCGTATTCGGATTGTTCTTGTCATACGCGAACGCGTCGCGGTTATCTACAAAATGCTTCACGTAATCCACAGGTATCGCAAACCCCAGCCCCCCGAGGAATACGTAACCCATATTCGTAACCCCGATAACCTCGCCCGACAGGTTAAACAAAGGCCCGCCTGAATTGCCCGGGTTAATCGCCGCGTCGGTCTGCAAATAAATCAGTCCCTCGAATGCCCTGTTCGTCGTGCTGATAACCCCGTTGGTCACAGTCCGCTCAAGACCCAGCGGATTACCAATCGCGAACACCCGCTCGCCCGCTTTTATCTCACCAATATCGCCCAGATAAGCAAACTTCACCTGCATACCGCCCAAATCCTCGACCTTCAAAAGTGCAAGGTCAATGAAAGGATTTATCGCCTCAATCCGCACGCCTTTGAAAACCTTCTTGTCGAAGCCGTCTTTTGCCTTCTTAAATACCGTTACCTCAATCTTTGTTTCCTTCTCGACAACGTGATAATTAGTTATAAGATACCCCTGCTCATTTATAAAAAATCCCGACCCCATCCCCGCCGGGCTGCTCACCTTGACCACCGCCTCCCCGACTTCCGCCACACACTGCTCAATTGTTCTCTTCTGGAATTTACCCGTGTAATACAGCCGACCTGTCACCGGCTCCGCTTTTATCTCATTCGCTTCCGTCGCTGGCTGCATCGACACCGCATTCCCGTCTCCCTCCTTGTCATAGTGATATTCGAGAACATCCTCCTTAGGAACAGCTATCACCGTAACACCGACGTCCACGTAAATCTGCTCGTGCCTTTCCGCCACAATATCACCCATGAGCTTTTGCCCCCCTTTTAATACAACGACGTCCGCCCGCGCAAATCCCGCAAATAAACCGGCAAACACAACACCCAACACGATTGTCCCGTAATATCTCATAAATTACCCGCCAATCAACGATAAATCCTTCCCCTGTTTTACGCCATAACCCCCGCCTTTTCAAGCATAAACCGCATTCATCAGTGATTTCTATTGCAAATCATCGCTCTTTGTTGACAATATCAAATCATAATTCAAAAATCTGAAATCTAATATGGTTTTCACGCTTCACAGATATATTTTTCGCGAGGTCATCAAGGTTTTTATCCTCGCCACCGTGGCTCTGACGTTAATGATGAGCCTGGGCAGCATTCTGCGCCCTGTCCAGGAATTCGGCGTCGGCCCGGGGCAGGTCGTCCGCCTTATGATTTATTTCCTCCCTGTTACCCTCACCTTTGTTCTGCCTATGGCCGCGCTTTTCGCTACCACCCTCGTTTACGGCCGGCTTGCCAACGACAACGAACTCGACGCCTGCAAGGCAAGCGGTATTTCCGTCCTCACGCTGGTTTACCCCGGCTTTATTCTCGCCATCATCGTCGCTACCGCAAACCTGCTCCTCAGCTTTTATGTTATGCCCGCCTTTATACACCAGGCCGAAAATTCCCTCAAAAACGACGCCAGGCAAATCCTTTTCAGAAATATCCAGCGAAAGGGTTACTATGCTCTGCCACCCGACGACCGCTGCAGGATTTACGCCGACAACGCCGACATGCAAAATAATGTGCTCTCAGGAGTTGTCGCCGTCGATATGGCCCCCAACGGCTCAATCAAAAGAATCGTTACCGCAGAAACTGCGAAAGTCGTCTTCGACCCTCATCAAAATATTAACGAGGTTCGCATTAACGCCCACAACACCTGCCAAATAGCCCCCGGTGAAGACACCGCCTTCTTCGCCGAACAACTCTCCCTTACCGCTGAATTCGGCGCACTGCTCGGCGACAACATCCAGTTCAAAAAAATCGGCGAAATGAAACAAATCCGCCGAAACCCCATGCTCTTCGAACCCGTCGCCCGACTCGCCCGCCACCTCTATGCCATGTTCACTGCCGAGCTCCTCGCCCAGCAGATTAACGACGCCTTCTCCTCCCCCGCAAAAACACCCTTCAAGCTCTTCAATGACCGTCAGGTTGTCGAATTTTCCGCCAAATCCTGTTCACTCAGGGATGAAGAATGCCTCATTCTCGCCGATGACGTAATTATCACCGAACGGCCGGTCAACGGCAATACCCCGCCCCGAACCATGCGGTGCCAAAAGGCCTTTATCAATATCGAAGGCGATGAGATGGCCCCCACCCTTACTCTCGATATTCAAAACGCCAAATGGACATCCCCCGACCCGCAAAACCCGAAGGCACAGGAAAATATCCTCGCAAGACAAATCATCAGGGGGCTTGTTATGCCCGCTGCCGTTACCGACAATTTCAAAACCGACGATATACTTAGCGAAATAAGCCCAAAAGCAATATCCGCCGCCCTCCACGACGGCCCCGATAAACAGCTGCTCGCCTTGCAGTACCAGCTTCAAAAAAGAATCGTCAGGACACTTACCTCTATAGGTTCCGAAATGAACTCACGCCTTGTCTTCGGCATCGGATGCGTAACGCTTATTATGATTGGTATCGGCCTCGGAATCGTCCTCAAAGGCGGCCACCTCCTTACCGCCTTTGCAGCCAGCGCAGCGCCGGCTCTCATTTTCATCTCCTGTATTATTATGGGCAAAAACATCGCCGAAAACCCGTCTTCCAGAATCATATTCGGCATCCCGATGATGTGGGCAGGACTGATTATTCTCTCGCTGCTTGGACTTGAATTATATCGACGCTTACTTCGCCATTAAGCGTTTAACAAACCGGCAAATAAAATGAAAATATTAGACAAATACGTTGCGAAAAACTTCCTCATCGGCTACGTCATTGCCTTTGGCGTCCTCATCGGCATGCGTATAACCATCGACCTCTTCGGCAATCTCGACGAATTCACAGAGCATGCCGACCTAAATACCCTGTCCGTAGTCGCCAACATCATCACTTATTATTCGCTTCAGAGCACTTTGTATTTCCGCGACTTCGCAGGAATGATTACCGTCGTCGCCGCCGCGTTCTCCCTCGGCAAAATGGTGCGATACAACGAGCTGATAGCTATGATGGCTTCGGGCGTCAGCTTAAAAAGAGTCATCACGCCAATTGTTATCCTCGCCGTCGTGTTCTCCGGCCTTCTCATAATCGACCAGGAATTGATTATCCCCGCCCTCGGACCCAAACTCGTCAGGAGCTCAGATACCGTCCCGGGAAAAGAATCTTACAAAGTATGGTTCATAACCGACGCCAGCGGCTCACTTATATCGGCCAAAAAATTTGACGTGGCTTCCTCCACTTTTGACGACCTCATTGTCGTAACTCGCGCCAAAAAACCCGACGCCCTCCTTTGGGAACCAACAGGCATTATCGAAGCCCGCAAGGCAACCTACGATTCCAAAAAGCAGACATGGCTCCTCACCGACGGCTTTTCCACCCCCATTCCCAAACTCAGCTCGCACCAGCCCGGCAGACAAAATGCCGCCGCCTCACGAATCCCCCTATTGGCCTACCGAACCGACTTAACGCCAAACGACATCCCCATCAGGCGAAAAGCCGAGCATAAATCTCTCCTCAGCTCTCTGCAATTATCTCAACTGGCCTCGCAGGGAACGCAACTCAAAGACCTCGCGAACCTCTACAGTCAGAAACATTTCAGAATCACCGACCCCATTATGAATCTCGTTATGCTCCTCGTCTGCCTGCCCGTCCTCGTTTGCCGCGACCCCAAATCAATGAAATCCGCCATCGCCATCAGCTTCGCCATCACCGCTGCCTCGCTCATCGTCGGCTTTGTATGCAGAATACTCGCCACCGAAGACGTCTTCGGAAGAATAGTCCCCGAACTCTGGGCGTGGCTCCCCGTCTTTATCTTTGCCCCAATCGCCTTTCTTGAAATCGACTCAATGAAAACCTGACAGGCTAAAACTCAAATTTCAGCCCAGTCCCAAGCACCTCGATATCCTTCCATTCATTTCCCGACCGGCTCGTCTGCCATATATAGTAAATGTCGGCGTCGATGCCCTTTCGCAGCGGCATTATCACCCCGAAGTAAAGCCGGTTCTTGTCGACATTGTTCTCGTCGAGCGTAATGAACACCTCGTCGGCAGTATATGGCTTCAGTTTCAAAGGTGTAACCTCAATCGGTAGTTTCACCATGAACTTGTTACTATATCGCCAAACGTCCTTCTTGTCCTCAAAATCCCTGTACTCCATCCTGTTCCTGCTGCTGACCAAACAGTCAAACAAACTGCCTTTCAATGTCACGTCCATAAGAGGCCGATTCTCACGACGCCACACATTTTCATTGTCCTTCTCATATACGAGTCGAAATCCCCCGGCGACGTCCAGCCACTTTGCCAGCCCACTGTACGTGAATATCAAATCCGAATGCTCATAATATAAATTGCCGCCGTCGTCGCCCAATCGAAAGTCCTGCCGAAACGTCGCCTTCCAGTCCTTGGCAATCCCGGTCGACGCCTCCATGTATGACCACCATTGAAAACCCTCGTCCTCAAAGCCCAGACAAATACTGCATAGTAAAATATTCACTCCAACAGCACCCAGAATCCTGTCTCTAATCTGCATTACCGATCTACCTGTGTACAATATTTTACTTCTAATGGTTTCCCACCTTCAATTTTTCACGAATCTCTTTATTTATTCTTGCGCTGCACCACTGTTTGCCGCACATCGAGCAGTAATCCGCGTTCATTTTACCGTTTTCCTCTATTCCCTCGCACGCCTCCTCGTGCATCCTGACAGCCGTTTCAGGGTCCAGCGACTGCGCAAGATGGTTGTCCCAGTCGAGGTTCGCTCTTGCAATACTCAATCCCCTGTCCCTGTCCGCCGCGCCGGCAAGTCCCCTTGCCACGTCGCCAGCGTGTGCCGCAATCCGCGCCGCAATCACACCCATCCGCACGTCTTCCGCATTCGGCAAACCCAAATGTTCCCTCGGCGTAACGTAACACAAAAACGACGCCCCGTAATACGCCGCCGCTGTCCCGCCTATCGCCGACGTTATATGGTCATACCCCGGCGCAATATCCGTAACCACAGGCCCAAGAACATAAAACGGCGCATTATGGCAAATCTCCTGCTGAATCTTCATATTGTGCTCTATCTGGTTAAACGGCACGTGCCCCGGCCCCTCGACCATAACCTGGCATCCTGCCTCAACCGCACGCTGAGTCAATTCGCCTAACGTCCGCAACTCTGCAATCTGCGCCTCATCCGTCGCGTCCGCCAAACTCCCAGGCCGTAATCCATCCCCCAAAGAAAAACAAACGTCATATTCACGCATCAACACGCACAATTCATCGAACATCTCATATAGCGGATTTTGCCTCCCGTGATAAAGCATCCATTCCGCCAATAACGCCCCGCCCCTGCTCACAATCCCCATCACTCGCTTGCCCGTCAAAGGCAGATATTCCCTCAGCACGCCCGCGTGAATCGTAAAAAAATCAACCCCCTGCTTTGCCTGCCTCTCAATCACATCAAGAATTATCTTTTCATCAATTTCTTCAACCGTCCTGTCCGAAACCATTTGGTAAATCGGCACCGTCCCAAAAGGCACAGGGCACTGGGCCAGCAATTCTTCCCTTATCACGTCCAAATCCCCCCCGGTGCTCAAATCCATTATCGCATCCGCCCCCGCTTCTATCGCAACCCGCATCTTCTCGATTTCTTCCCCGATAGTGCTGCGAACGCTGCTCACCCCGATATTCGCATTGACCTTCGTCGCCAGCAAACGACCTATCCCACGGGGTTTCAAATTCCGCTTCAAATGAATCACATTGGCGGGTATCACTAACCGACCAGCCGCTATCTCATCACGCACTAAGCCCGCCTCAACACCTTCGGCCTTCGCCACGTATTCAACCTCCGGGCTTATCTGCCCGGACCTCGCTGTCTCTAACTGCGTCGCCATATTAAATTCTCACCTAAAATAAAAAAATCGCTTTCATAAGGAAGCGATTTCAATCTCATACTAACATCTTCGACTGTCTTTAATCACTTCCCTACGCAGGCCTCGCCTCTTTCGGCTGTCCTGTTCAGGTTCAAAGGGTTTGCTCTCAGGCCTGCTATCCAACAGGCCACCCCTAGTGAACAACTGCTTTATACCGATATCAACCACAGCAAAAGATTCTTTTTTTATCTCTGTGTGCTTTGTGTCCTCTGTGGCTCAATACCAAACCGTAATTATAATATTCGGCTCTGTCTTCTTGGCTACGATATCGCCCGTAACCGTATTCGTATGCTTTATGTTAACTCCCGGGTTATCCGCCAGCCACTTGCAAATCTGCTCGTCCAGAAACTCAATCGCCCCCGGATGCAGCTTCGTGTAAAAATTCTTGATGCCCGTAATCCGGTCGGGCCAGCTCACCTTCTTGCCCGTGTCCTTTATAACAGGCATAGGCATTTCTTCCGGTGCTTCGCTTGAGCTGCCCGATATGCCCCCTCCTCCGAGGTCCAATGGCGAATGTGACACCGACAACCCGTCATCAAACGGTATCGGCTTATCTGCGTTCTGACCGCCCAGCTTGCCTGCTTTGAACTCATCCATTATGCTGCCCTCCAGAAAATTATGGATTCCTCATATTTCAAAAACATTTTAAGCTGTTATTTAGTATAACAACCTTGTGATAACCGTCAAACACTTTATTATATCAGTCAATGAATACTAAGAAAATTACCGTTGGCTTTATACCCCTCGGCTGTCCCAAAAATATGGTCGATAGCGAACGTATGCTCGCCCAAATCGCCCAGGCCGGCTTCTGCATAACCCAGGACCCCGACAACGCCGCTGTCGTCATCATCAATACCTGCGGATTCATCGCACCCGCCAAAGCAGAAGCCCTCGACGCCATCAATAACGCCCTCAGGCGAAAAGAAAAAGGCCATATCCAGAAAGTCATCGTCGCCGGCTGCCTCGCCCAGCGAATGGGCAAAAACCTCCTCACCGAAACCGCTGGTATAGACGCCATCCTTGGCCTCGAATCACGCGATAACATCGTCAAAATAATTCAATCGACCTTCACATCCGATAAACCCGTTTCCGCCGTAACCGCCCCACTCAAAATCCCCTATGATGACCGCATCCGACTCCGCATCACCCCGCTCCACTGGGCATATCTGCGAATCAGCGAGGGCTGCAACAAAAAATGCTCCTTCTGCACCATCCCCGCTATCAGGGGTAAAACACACAGCAAACCCGGAAAACTCATCCTTGCCGAAGCGCGGGAACTCGTCGCCTCAGGCGCAGTCGAACTTAATATCATCGCACAGGACATCACCGCCTATGGCCACGACCTCAATATCCAAAACGCCCTGCCAAAACTGCTCTCCGACCTCGCCAAAATCCCGCGACTCCGCTGGATTCGACTTCTTTATCTCTACCCCACGGGAATTACCGAACGCCTCATCGAAACCGTCGGCACCTGCGATAAAATCCTCCCATATTTCGATGTCCCTCTCCAGCACATCAACCCCCAAATCCTCAAGGCAATGCGCCGCCCTCATTCCAAAGACAAAATCCGCCGGCTAATCGAAACCCTGCGAGCAAAAATCCCCGGCTGCGTCCTCCGCACCACCTTTATCATTGGCTTCCCAGGCGAAACCGACGCTCGCTTCAACGAACTTCTCGCTTTTCTCAAATGGGCACGTTTCGACAACCTCGGCTGCTTCCCCTTCTACCCGGAACAGGGAACCCCCGCCGCCGACCTCCCCAGCCAGGTTCCCGATAACGTCAAAAAACTTCGCATCGAAAAACTTATGCTCGCCCAGCAGAAAATCGTCTTCGACAAAAATAAATCCCGAATAGGCGACACACTAACCTGCCTCGTTGACAGCATCGACAAAAATCACACCGCCAAAGCCCGCTTCTTCGGCCAGGCCCCCGATATCGACCCCATCTGCATTATCCGCGATTGCCACGCCTCCCCCGGCTCCTTTATTAACGCCAAAATCACCGGCTCAAAAAACTACGACCTCCTCTGCAAAAAAATTTAATGTTGAATTACCCAAATCAATATGTAAACTCTGCCTATGCTAAAACTGGTTCCTAACATATTGACCTTTGGCCGGCTCGTCCTGACCATACTCTTTCTCGTTATGCTTCTCTATATCCCCCAGGCCAAAGACAAAATCTTCGCTTTCGACGCCGCCCTCACCGTTTTCATAATCGCCGGCCTTACCGATATCATCGACGGCCCCATCGCCCGAAAACTCAACGTCGCCAGCAAATTAGGTCGTATGCTCGACCCCCTCGCCGATAAAATCCTCGTCTGCGGTGCATTCATCTGTTTCGCCATCATCCACGAACCCTCCCTCTTCGCCATTCCCGAAACTTATATGAACGTTATCCGCTGGGGTATCGCCGCAATCCTGATTAGCAGAGAGGGCTATGTAACCATTCTTCGCCACGCCGCCGAAGCCAAAGGTATCGACTTCCGCGCCGTCGCTTCCGGCAAAATAAAAATGTTCCTCCAGTCCTTGGCCGTCGGAATCGTCCTTGTCAAATCCGCCCACGTCCCAGTCGCGACCTGGGGCAACTGGGTTGTCACCATTACATTCCTGGCTATGCTCACGGCCACAATCATATCCGGCTTTTCCGCCACCCGCCGAACCGCCCCCAAAAACGTCTGAAGCAATCTTATCTATTAACTTTAACATTCTATATTGAAAATTGGATATTGGATATTTCCCTGCCTTCTAACTTCTCCCCTCCACCTCCCTCAAACATCCTTTTGATAAATCAGGATGGTAAAAAATATATTTTATTTTTTCAATATTTTACTTGACATCGCATAGTATGTAATACATAATAAGCATAACAATACATTATTACGATATACGATATTTTATCCGCCTCAGGCGGAAAAGGAGATTGGTATGAAATTTGAAAGTCAGTTGCTCAAAGGTATCGCCCCCGTAGTTGTGCTTCAGATTCTCTCACGAGGCGAAATGTATGGCTACGAATTGACCCGGACAATCGAAAACCGCAGCGACGAAATCCTCACACTGGGCAAAGGCACCCTCTACCCCCTGCTCTACAACCTCGAAGCCAAACATCTCGTCAAAGCACGAGTGGAAACCACCAAATCAGGCCGTAAAAGACGCTACTACTCAATCACCGGCAAAGGCAAAGAATATCTCTCAAGCCAGACCGAGCAGTTGCGAAAGTTGCGAACAGGCCTCGATTTCGTCTTCGGCGTAGCGATTAAACCTGCGTAAACGAATGAGCCGTTAACCGAGCATCAATAACTTAGGAGCAACGTTATGGCTAAAGATGATAAAACATTCGAAAACCTGCCCCATAGCGCCGTCGAATACATCAACCTCGTCATCAAAAATATGCGATACCGCAAAAAAGCACGCGATGAAGTCCGCGAAGAGCTGTTCGACCATTTCGAAGTTTATCTGAAAGATTGCGCCACTAATGAGGAAAAAGAGCAAAAAACACAGCGGTTGCTCTCAGAATTCGGCGACCCTAAAATCCTCGCTGTCCTTATGCGCCGCGCAAAAAAACGCTGCCGGCCCCTCTGGCGAACCGTCGTTGCAAGAACATTCCAGGCCCTCGCCGCGATGATAATACTTCTCGTTCTTTACGTCGCATGGTTCTTCTCAGGCAAACCCGTCATCACAACCAACTACATCGCGGAACTCAACAAACTTGTCCGCCCTTCCGCCGACGACTCCACGAACGCCTTCCCTCTTTATAACAAGGCCTTCAAAACCCTCGTGGACACAAACGATGCCAAAGAACTCTTACGAATGAATTTTTATGACGCTAACGACGAGCAAATAAAGCTTATCAGGCAGTGGCTTGCCAAAAATGACGCGCCCCTTGCCCTTGTTACAAAAGGTTCAAAATTACCTTACTGTTGGCAGCAGTATCAGTCTAATGACCCCGAACAAAGCATGCTGTCGGTTCTCCTGCCGGACCTCGCGCCTTCCCGTAATATTGCCCGTGCCCTCCGCTGGCGGGCATGGTTAAACGCGCAATCCAACGACTTTAATTCGGCTTTCCAGGATATCGAAACTTGTTACCGCCTTGGCAGGCACTATAAAGGCGAAAAAACACTCATCGAACAGCTTGTTGGTATGGCCATCAAAGGCCTTGCCCTGCGAACATCTCGACAAATGCTGGATGCCTGTAAAATTGAACCAATCGCTCTCGCTAACTTTCAGCAGCGTCTTCAAACCCTCATCGACGGCGATAATTTTAAACCGAATCTGCAATCCGAGCAATTACTTATACTCGATGAAATCCAGCGGAGCTTCACCGATAGCCGATTCGGCCCAAGCCATATCTACCCAAAACACGTATTTAGGACGCCGGGCGTATATAATCCCATTACCAATTCAGGTTTGATTTTGAAACTCCTCTTTACGAATCCCAACAAGGCCGAAACGATTACAGAGGTAAATGCACTTTGTAAATTCATGGAGGAAAATATCACCAAAACCCCTGCCCGGCTGCACGCTGAAGGAATCAATCTGTCCGATGAGAGTTTCCATTTTGCGAAGGACAATAATAATTTGTTCCTGCAGATGCTTGTGCCGGGAATCGAACGGGTCAATATTCTTTCGTGGCGAAACAAAATCGACGCCGAAAGCACAACTCTCATAATCGCCCTTGTCAGATACAAGCAGGATACCGGCGCCTTCCCCGAATCACTCGATAAGTTGGTAGAACGAGGATACATTAAACAGGTTCCTGTTGACCCCTTCAGTGATAAACCGATTGCCTATCGCAAAACGGATAACAGTTTTCTCCTTTACAGTTGGGGTGAGAATCTAAAAGATGATGACGGACAGATTGCCCGTGATGAAAAAGGAAAACCTAAAATGTTCGCCGATACTGGCGACTGGGTGTTCTGGCCTGTCGTAAAGGATTGATTCCGACTAAGCGGTTGGTCTGGGGCGGGGCGTAAATGGCAGCAGTATCCGCTGTGCCTTGCGAATCCGTCGGCGGTTACGCTCTGAGGGCTTCTCGTAATACGCATTGCGCTTCATATCCCGTATCAAACCCTCTTTTTCACACAATTTCTTGAACCGTCGCATCATTTGCTGGACAGATTCGCCTGTTCTTGATTTAACTTTCAACATAATACAAAAACACCCCTTACATCAACCTAAATCGAAAGGTTTAATAAACTTAATTTTAACCAAATTGTTCCACTAATAATATATCCCCTCTGCCCGCCCTTTGCAAGCCAAAAATCACGAAAAAATCACATTCCCGCCCACCCCTTCTTTTATTGAAGAAACAAAGCAGATATGGTAACTTGGGCGGGTTATTTTGGAGGCAACCGGTAAATGGACAAAATGCGTGAGACCATAGGCGTTCGCAAAGAGCGGGCCATATTAGTCGCGGCCATACTGCAACACCCGAAAGACAACGATGACCTCAAAGAGCTTACCGCGCTCGCAGAAAGTGCGGGCGCAATCGTCGTTGACCGATTTCAGCAGAAAATCCATAAAATTAATCCCCCCCTGTACATCGGCAAAGGCAAAGCCGAACAGCTCGCCCAGCGCGTCAAGCGATTCAACGCAGACCTCATCATATTCGATAACGACCTCCTCCCACGCCAAATCAGGGAGCTTGAAGCAATTGTCCCCGCCAAAGTCATCGACCGCAGCGAATTGATTCTCGATATCTTCGCCACCGGCGCAAAAACCGCCCAGGCCAAACTCCAGGTCGAACTCGCCCAGCTCGAATACACCTACCCGCGCCTTGCCCGTATGTGGTCGCACTTAGACAGCGTCGCAGGAGCAGGCGGAGCTACCACCGCAGGAGCAGTAGGCGGCATCGGCACTCGCGGCCCGGGCGAACAACAGCTCGAAACCGACAGACGACTCGTAAACAAACGCATCACCGACCTCAAACGCGAACTCGAAGATATTGACAAACGCCGCGTCCGCGAAATCGACAGCAGAAAAGGAACATTCAAAATTTGCCTCGTGGGCTACACAAACGTCGGCAAAAGCACGCTCCTCAACGCCCTGACCGACGCAGACGCCTACGTCGAAGACCGCCTCTTCGCGACCCTCGATACACGCACAAGAAAATGGCAGCTCGAAGGCGGTTCCGAAGTCCTCCTCAGCGATACCGTCGGCTTCATTCGCAACCTCCCCCACCAGCTCGTCGAGGCCTTCAAAGCAACCCTCGAAGAAGCAATCACCGCTGACCTCCTCCTGCACGTCGTCGATGTCTCAAACCCCGACGCCGGAAAACAAATCGAATCGGTCAACAAAGTCCTCGCCGATATCGGATGCGGCGAAAAACAAATCCTCCTCGTCCTCAACAAAATCGACGTCGTCAGCGGCATCAATACAATGGAAACACTCCAGACCCTTTACCCCGACGCCATCGCCATCTCCGCCAAAACCGGCTACGGCCTCAAACGCCTCCTCGAAGCCGTCATCGATAAATTCCACGGCGGTGTCATCACCGTCAAAGTTACCACAAGCCAGGCAAACGGAAAAATTCAGAGCTTCCTCCACGCTTACACAACAATCCTCAACGAAAAATACACCACTAACAACGTCATCATCAAAGCCCAGTTAGGCCAAAACCAGCTCGTTAATCTCAAACGCCTCAAACCCGAAAAACTCGAAATCCTAACTGGCACAAAGAAAATTACCGAGGACTGATAACCTGTTGACCTGATTCCCTCCGTCTTTGGTCTTGCGTCCGTAACTTGTGTTACTTCTCTGGTATTTTCAGGCGAGCGTTGCATTGCGGACATTTACCCGTCTTGCCCGCGTATTTTGCCGGCATCTTGACCCGTTTGCCGCACGCACAGGCGAACCGTATAAATTCGTCTTGGGGCTTTTGCGGCTCTAACGGTATCGTTTGGGGCTTCTCAACAGGGTCGATTGATATGGTCTTTGGCTCAAATGGAACAGGCGGTATGGGAGCCAGCGGCAGCTCCTGCTGCAGGTTTGCCGTCGCGTTTAGATAACCATAATATCCCGATGAGGGATTCTCAATTGCCGACGGATGCCTGTATTCTTCGATTACCTGGAAAAGCGATTTTTCATATCGTTCCATTGTCACCATCTTGAATTTCAGCATTAAACTCGCCAGGACAACGCCCCCCGCGAAACCTCCCAGGTGTGCAAAATACGCCACCCCTCCCCCGCCCAGTATCACTCCCAAAATATCGAACACCAGCCAGAATAATATCATCCACGCGCTGCTTACGCTGAATTGTCTTATGTAAGGGAAGAATATCCAATAGCATGTTATTTCATTCTGAGGAAAGAGAACCAGGAACATCCCTACGATGCCGTTTATCGCTCCGCTTGCCCCCAGCATGCTTCCGCCGACAAATACCAGGTGAGAAATTCCCGCAACAAGACCCAGGCCTATGTAAGCCGGTATATAACGAAGATTGCCTATTTTTGCGCAGATGGCATTACCGAATATCCACAAAAAAAGCATATTGCCCAAAATGTGCAGAATCCCCCCGTGCAGCCACATGTACCCGAATAATCCTTTTAACGCGAATCCGTCTAAAATGTACGGCCTTATTTCCCCCAACACATAATACTGCTGGAGTATTGATTCCTTAACGAACCTCTCTTTGAATTGTTCCCGTTCGTCGGCCTTCTTAAAGAGCCCTTCATCTTCCATGATTCTGGTGGGTTTTTCTACTGACTTTTCAATCCTTTTAATATCCTTATCCTTCACGCCGAATTCTTTGACCATGTCCTCGACCGGCACGTTCTCGTACTTTTTCGTCATGGCCGGCAGCTGGTCCGTGCGCTCATGGACACTTAATGTCTGAAAGATAAATACCGCGATTGCGCCTGCTATTATCAGCCAGTTCACTACCGGATATCGGTCCTGCGGAACATCAACATGCGCTGGTATTATCAACCCGTCGCCTCCTGACAACCGCCTCTCTGTTTATGGCCCATTATGCTCTCCTCTCGTAGCCTTGCGAAAGTTTCCGCATTCCCCCGCCTGTCCCCGAGAAGTCGCTACTTTGGCCTCGCAACAGGGGATCCATTCTTAATTCTAACTTCTGCCTTCTAAATTCTCCTCGCCAAAGCTCCCTTCATTATACCCTTTTAAATCCTCTTTTCAAATATTTAACGGTTTATCCGCCGAAGGCGGTTTCCGCATCCCTAAATCGCTGAAAAATACTTGTCTCGCCCCACGGGCGTAGATATACTTCCCCAAAGAAAGCGGCTCAAAATAGCGAGATTGAAATAATGTCTGTTTTTGGAGGTCTATCGAAATGAAAGTGTTACCTTACATTCTGCTAATAGTGCTGGCGGTAATCTGGCCAAATAATGCCCGTGCTGCCATCAAAACCCAAACCGTCGAATACAAAGACGGCAATACCGTCCTCGAAGGTTATCTTGCCTACGATAACGCCCTCAAAGGAAAACTGCCCGCCGTCTTAATCGTGCACGAATGGACAGGCATCGGCCCCTATGTTAAAAACAGGGCCGAGCAGTTGGCGGCCCTTGGCTACGTCGCCTTCGCCATCGATATTTACGGCAAAGGCGTCCGCCCCGCCAACACGGATGAGGCGGCAAAACAGGCGGCCATTTACCGCTCCGACAGACAACTGATGCGCCGGCGGGCGCTGGCAGGCCTTGAGCAGGTCAAAAAATACCCTTTTGTTGACCCCGACAAAATCGCCGCTATCGGTTATTGTTTCGGCGGAGGCGTTGTCCTTGAAATGGCTCGCAGCGGCGCGGATTTGAAAGGCGTAGTCAGTTTTCACGGCAATCTCGATACGCCGAACCCCGCTGACGCGAACAATATCAAGGCCAAAGTCCTCGTTTGCCACGGCGCTGATGACCCCTATGTCCAGCAGGAACAGGTTACCGCCTTCTGGAGCCAGATGCGTAATACGAAAGTTGACTGGCAATTGATTATCTATAGCGGTGCTGTCCACGGCTTTACAAACCCCGATAACGGCAGCGACCCCTCGAAAGGCGCCGCCTATAACAAACAAGCCGATATGCGCTCCTGGCTGGCTATGAAAGATTTCTTCAAAGAAATTTTCTGATTCTGACAGAAATTCGGCTTTTACCCGCCGCGCAGTTTGACGCAATCGGCAATTGAACTATACGCTACCCGCTGCACGCTACCCGCTGCACGCTGTACGCTGAACGCTGTACGCTGAACGCTGATTTCCCCTTGACTATTGGCCCCGGAAAAGCTATCATTTTGGGTTTTCCGCCTCGTCCCTAAGGGACGGGCGAGACCTCGCCCTTCGGTTCGAAGGCCGCGAGGCCTGCGGCATGGGCGGGTGTTTTAGTCAACGTTAATGTCAGTGTTTTAGTCGGCTATGCCCTGCGTAGCTTTAGCGAAGCAGGGTGTCTGTTAGTGTTAATTATAAAGTCAGTGCCAGTCAGTGTTTAGGAGAAAAATAGAATGGCGAACAAAATGGTGTATTTCTTCGGCGGGGGCAAGGGCGAAGGAAATGCGAAAATGAAGAACCTCCTCGGCGGCAAAGGAGCTAATCTTGCCGAAATGGCCAATCTCGGCGTGCCCGTCCCTCCGGGCTTCACAATCACCACAGAGGTCTGCACTCATTATTATCAGAATAAAAAAACCTATCCGAAGGGCCTCAAGGAAAAGGTCGATGAGGCGATGCGCAGAATCGAAAGGATTATGGGCAAAAAATTCGGCGACCCCACCGACCCGCTCCTGATGTCCGTCCGCTCCGGCGCCCGCAAATCCATGCCGGGTATGATGGAAACTGTGTTGAACGTCGGATTAACTACATCCACAATACCCGGATTGATTGCGAAGAGCGGGAATGAGCGGTTTGTGTATGACGCGTATCGGCGGCTGATTATGATGTATTCGGACGTCGTGATGGAAAAGGCGGCGGGCATCGAGCCGAAGGACGATGAGGGGATTCGCAAGCAGCTCGAAAAGATAATGGACCACCTCAAACAGCAAAAGGGCTACAAGACCGATACGGATATGAGCGCCACCGACCTCAAGAACCTCTGCGAACTGTTCAAGAGCAGGGTCAGAGAAGTACTGGGCAAGGATTTCCCGGATGACCCGAACGCACAACTATGGGGCGGCATCACAGCGGTGTTCGCATCGTGGAACGGCAAACGAGCCATCAGCTACCGCAAAATCGAAGGCATCCCCGATGAATGGGGCACAGCGGTAAACGTCCAGACAATGGTGTTTGGCAATATGGGCGAGAAATCCGCCACCGGCGTCGCATTCACACGCAACCCCGGCAACGGCGAAAACTATTTCTACGGCGAATACCTGATTAATGCCCAGGGCGAAGACGTCGTCGCGGGCACCAGGACGCCGGCCCCCGTCAACGAGGATTCAAAGAGCGAACACAACAAGGAACTGGTATCGCTCGAAAAGGGAATGCCAAAGATTTACAAGGAACTATACGCCACACAGAAGAAACTCGAAAAGCATTACCGCGATATGCTCGATATCGAATTCACAATCGAAAACGAGCGGTTCTGGATGCTTCAGTGCCGAGTGGGCAAACGCAATGGCCCGGCGGCGGTGCGTATGGCAGTCGATATGGTAAAAGAAAAGCTTATCAAAAAAGAAGAGGCCGTAATGCGAGTTACGCCGGACCAGCTGGATGAGCTTTTACACCCGATTATTGACCCCAAGGCGGAAAAGGCAAGCAAGGCGCTCGCGAAGGGTTTACCCGCGGGACCTGGCGGCGCAGTCGGACAGATTGTGTTCTCCGCTCAGACAGCGGTTGACTGGAAAAAGTCGGGCAAGGACGTCCTTTTAGTCCGTGAAGAAACAAACCCCGAAGACGTCGAAGGTATGAGAGCCGCACAGGGCATCTTGACCGCTCGCGGCGGTATGACCTCACACGCGGCGCTCGTCGCTCGCGGCTGGGGCAAATGCTGCGTCGTCGGATGCAGTGCAATCGAAGTCGATTACGGCAAAAAAGAACTGCACATCGCGGGCAAAATCCTTAAGGAAGGCGACTGGCTCACGCTCAACGGTACAAAGGGCGCGGTTTACGAAGGCAAACTGCCTATGCTCGATGACACCGCGGAAAACCTCCTGCTCGGCAGCTTCCTCAAGATTTGCGACAGTATCAGGAAACTCGGCGTGCGCACAAACGCGGATACGCCCGAAGACGCTCAGAAGGCAAAACAATTAGGCGCAGAAGGCATTGGCCTGTTCAGGACCGAGCATATGTTCTATGGCAAGGGTTCAGATGAGCCGTTGTTCATTTTGCGTAAGATGATTGTTTCCAAGAACAAAGCGGAAAGACAAAAGGCAGTCGATGAGCTGTTCCCGTATGTTAAGAAAGCGATTAAGGGGACACTGGCGGCGATGGATAATCTGCCCGTCGTGATTCGTCTGCTTGACCCCCCTCTTCACGAGTTTGTGCCGCAGGATAGAGTTAAGCAGGAGGAGCTGGCGAAAGAGCTGAATATATCGCTTGAGGAGCTTGCAAAGAGAGCCGACGCGATTCACGAAACCAACCCGATGATGGGACATCGCGGCGTGCGACTCGGCATCACGTATCCGGAAGTCAGCGAAATGCAAATTCGGGCGATTTTCGAGTCGGCAGCGGAATTGATTAAGGAAAAGAAGAAACCATATCCGGAGATTATGATTCCGGTCGTCTGCGACGTAAAGGAATTGAAGAACCAGCTCGATATGGCAAGAGCGGTTTACAAGCAGGTCGTCGCCAAAATGGGCGTTAAGAAGATTCGCCACAAATTAGGCACGATGATTGAGATACCGAGAGCGGCGATTACAGCAAACCAAATCGCCACAGAGGCGGAATTCTTCTCATTCGGCACCAACGACCTTACGCAGATGACGTTTGGCTTCTCACGCGACGACATCGGCGGATTCGTGCCCGATTATCTCAGGCAGGGAATCCTGCCGGGAGACCCGTTCCAATCAATCGACCAGGTCGGCGTCGGCGAACTGATTAAGATTGCCATCGAGCGAGGCAGAAAGACACGCAAAGACCTTGAAATCGGCATCTGCGGAGAACACGGCGGAGACCCGGCAAGCGTGGAGTTCTGCCACAAAGTCAAAATGAATTACGTTTCCTGCTCGCCTTTCAGAGTACCAATCGCAAGATTAGCGGCGGCACAGGCGGTGGTGAATAAGTAGTTAGTCAATAGTTGTTAGTCGTTAGTCGATAGTGAAGGCGCGGCTTCGGTCGCGCCTTTTTTTTATTGCCACTGTCCATTTCTTGACAAAAGTGATGGATAGTATTATATTGGGCAGGAAATCCATATAAACTCTTCGGTTAAATGAGGGACAAAGATGGCTGATCCAAAATTTAGAGATTATATAAATCCCATTATTAATGCCATCAATGCTCTTGGTGGTTCTGCTCGGCCTCCAGAAATATATAAATATATTGCCAAATCTCTTAATCTGCCTGACGAGATTCTCAACGAGGAAAGAGAGAGCGGTGGTTCTCGCTATGAGAATCAAGTAGCTTGGGCACGGTTTTATCTAGTCAGAGCAGGTTATGTCGATTCTTCAAAACGTGGTGTCTGGTCACTTACAGATAAAGGAAGGCAAGCTAAAGAGTTTACAGAAACAGAAATTGACCAACTAATAAAAGATGTCCAAGCCCAATCTCCACCTCGTCCGAAAGATACTACCCCTAGTAAAATTTCCGCCCAAGATGACAAGACCATCCTATCTGAAGAAGAAAGTAATGAAGTATCACCACCCGTTGAGCAGATCAGCTATGAAGATGAATTGCTCAATATAATACTTTCCTTGCCTCCAGCAGGATTTGAAAGGCTGTGTCAACGTTTGTTAAGAGAATCTGGTTTTCAAGAAGTTATTGTTACAGGCAAATCCGGCGATGGTGGGATTGACGGAATTGGAATTCTTCAAATCAATCCTTTTGTGAGTTTCAAAGTTCTATTCCAAAGCAAGCGTTATTCAGGTTCGGTCAGTGCATCGCAAGTTCGAGACTTCCGAGGTTCCATGATGGGCCGAGCTGATAAAGGGATCATCATCACAACGGGAACTTATACGGCAGACGCAAAGAGAGAAGCAATTCGTGATGGCGTTCCCCCCATCGAACTAGTTGATGGCGAAAAGTTAGTCAGCATGTTCGAGCAGCTTGAATTGGGATTAAATCCAAGAACTACTTACGACATAGATTATAATTTCTTCAATGATTTCAGAGAATAAAAAATCGCTGCTGATATTGTCATAATGGCAGGATAGAATTGGTGTAAATAATTTAGCGTTCAGCGGACAGTGAACAGTAAAAAACAGTGTAAATCCGTCCGCCTCGCCCCTAAGGGGCGGGCGAGACCTCGCCAAGGGCGGGCTGGTCTTCATCATCGGCTAACGCTATAATACCATGGCAGAGCAGCACTGAATGACAAAAGGTGAGAATCTGGTTTTTTGGAAACTTTACGGGACGGCGGATGGGAAATGATAGATCCCCTGCTGTAAGTCAAGTAAGCAGACACCCGGGGACAAGGGAGACAGACGATTAAGGTATTACTAATATTACTGTTGTGGGCGATATTGCTGGTGCTGTGCTGGCCTATAGCGTTGTTAGCGCTTATTTTGTGGCCGATTGTCTGGCTTCTGTCGATTCCGTTTCGGATTGTGGGTATTGCCGCGGAGGCGTTTCTTGCACTGATTAAAGCTATTTTATTTTTGCCCGCAAGATTGCTCGGCCATCGCTAACAGGACAAGCGTATAGCGTGCAGCATACAGGAAAAAACTGCTAACCTTGCAAATAATCGATAATGAGTGTAGAATAGTCAATCGTAGCGGTGAGAGTAGCTCAGTTGGATAGAGCATCGGATTGTGGTTCCGAGGGTCGCGGGTTCGAATCCCGTCTTTCACCCTTTCCTGGTTATCAACAAGGGATGAGAACACGCGTGATGCGCAGCATCGCCACGCGGGTTCGACACGCCGAAGGCGGGCCTTGTTTCAAGAATCCCGTCTTTCACCCTTGTTCGTATATCGTATCTCGTCGTTAGTATTTCGTCGTTCGCAGTTGGTATCTGGTGATTTGGTAAAACATACTGGGCCGAACAGGTTCTTCAATCTGTACGGCCCAGCGACTTTCACCAATAACTTTTATGTTTTAACGGATTTTCTCCGAATCAAGCCCTGCGTCTTCTCAACAACGCCAATCCACCGAGACCAAGCAGGCACATTGTCGCCGGCTCTGGGATTGGTGCGCCAAAGTAGCTGTACGTTCCGACCGTGAAGCCCGTGCCATCCCACAGGTTCTTGTTGAAATCAAGATGCACGGAATAGGTATCCCAAGGACCGCCGACTATGCCGCCGATTTCCTGCCCGTCCAGCCTGCCGTCCAGCGCAAGGTCGCCTGCGTACATCAAGAGGAAAGTGGCGTCGAACGAGCCGGTGATAGTGACCGGGTTTTGCCACGCAGTCCCACCAATGGCATTGTAACGCCAGCCATCACCATACACCTCAGTCTGCATGCCCGTGGCGGTCAGGGTGTAGGTGTAATTGAGGAACGCGCCACCCGCTGCGTTATCGATGTCGGGCTGCCAGAGCCGCGCCGCAGAATTGCGATAGTTTGCGTTCTCGCCCGTGACAGTTAGGGTGAAGTCCCACAAACCTCCGCTTTCCTGGGTCCACGCACCGGAGGCCGAGGTCACAGTTGCCATGATGTTGTCGGCGAGTTGGAAGAAACCCGGATTCTGGTTCGACGGGGGATATGCGCTCCAGTTTGACATAAGCTGATTGTAGCCGTTTTGGGCCTCATTGTCAGGAACATTCCCCGTAAAGTAGACCGCCGCATCTCGCGGTGTGGGGAATGCCCACGGACCGGTCGAATCCGTTACGTTGCTCACCGTACCCTGGTAACCAAACTGATTGCTGATGGCCAGAAAGTCATTCGCCAAAACCGGGGTACCCATGGCCAGAATCAGAACTGCTACCACACAAATTGTTACTAATTTTTTCATTCTCTACTCCTTCTAAAAATGTTAATAAATAGATTCTAACCAGTGAGGGCTGACGTTGAGGAAAATAAAAGGCGGACACTCATTCTGACTATGAGTGTAAAACCAACGCTCTATTTCCTTCTTCTCATCACTCTCAATCTCTTTTTTACTCTCGCAAGTTAAAATTACACAACTTCGCGAGTTTTTTTCCAATTCAACTTGCGTTTTCGCTTTAGCGGAACTTTCGGTTTCTCAACAACGCCAATCCGCCCAGGCCGACGAGCAGACACATCGTCGCCGGTTCTGGAATTTGGGAAACTGTGCCGTTGAGAATAACGTTATCGATAGAGAAAGAGCCGTTTGCTGTTGCGCCTTTGCCATAGATGCGAAACTCTACAACGCCTGTCAAACCAGTCGGCGGGTGCGCCAAATAGGTCCCGTAGCCGAACCATGAGCTGCCTCCGATTTCAAGGTTGTCGTTAATTATAGTTTCGGGATTACCCAGATATGTTACTTTGGCTGAATCGGGGCCGGACATATTAGTAGTTGAGGCATCGAACTCTACACTGATGTCATCAAGGTCAATTTTCCAGCCGGACTCAATCGTAACATCAAAATAGAAGTAATCCGCATATACACTGTCAGGCCAGCCGCCATAAGCTTGATAAGCTTCTCCATTTCCGCTGTAGTCGGTGAAACCAGTAGTTCCGTCGCCGATGTAGCCAAAACTGCCTCCTGTGATGTGGGCAACAGTTTCACTGGGAGCAAGCGTCTCATTGCCGTAAGTTCCGAAATCATACTTAACAACTACTACAGAAGCTTGCGTAAGATCAGTGAATGCCAAAACAATAACTGCCATTATTACAAGTTTCCTCATTCGAGTTTCTCCTTTCGCCAATAGGGGTTTTTATTGTTATTTTTTTCTTCTAATCAGACTCAACGCGCCAATGCCGAGCAGGCAAATCGTTGCAGGTTCAGGAATACAGTTCTCACCTGCCCAGAGTCCTGTTATACCCGTCAGGCCCGTCACATCAAACGACAGTGTCACGAAGTCAGGCTGATGGTGAATCTCGCCGTTCACCAAATATCCCCACGTATTGCTCCCTTCAGAGTCGAAGCCTTTGTCACCCGTGAAAATCTGACCGCCGACATCAAAAGTTTCATTCGCCACGGTAGGATTTTCATCGCTGCTTGTTCCCTGTATGAGAATGAAGATTTCCTTGTAGAGGTCCTCACGTTCCCCATTTTTCAGGTCGATTGAAACGGTGGTGCCAACTACACTGGCCTTAAAGTCGGTGTAGATTAGGAAATTTGAAGCCCAGAAGGTCATCCCTGGCGCTGGTGAAACGTCAATGCTGTCCGGTGTGATGGTTCCAGCCCATTTACCATAAGCATAGTAATCGCACTCTTCGTTCCACCAGCCGGGGGCGCCGGGCGGAGGCGTTACCATAAGAAAGGCCCACGATACAGACGTTGAAATCAGCATCAGACTTGCTACCAAACAAATTGTAATTAACTTTTTCATAACTATTCTCCTCTTCTTAAAATTTTGTTTGTTCTAAATTCTTTTAATTAACTTCTTCACACTCACCCACTTTACTGTCCAACCTGCATACCTCCTTTCTATTTTTTTCTTCTAATCAAACTCAAAGCGCCAAGACCGAGCAGGCAAATCGTCGCCGGCTCGGGAACAACCTCAAAATACCCATTTAGAATTACCGTATCGCCCGCTCCAAGCTTAAATTTGTGCTGAATCGAGATGGTTTCATTTACCGCGCCGCCTGGCAACGGCCCGGCGGATTGCTCTGCGATTGCTGTCGTCGTGCCAGCCCCAGTGTTGTTCAATGAGATGGACGAATAAAGCGGCAACACACCGGAGTCGTCTATCATCCCCAGATACAGCGGCGTGGAACCAACTGTGGAAAAGTACCCGCCCCCCGAATCAGCTTTGAGCGAGCTGCTTACATAGCCGCTATAGAAACAGGACGACATCGACGGCAATACGTCCGTTGTAATTATCATTGTGTATGTCTGTGTCCGACTTGTCGGGTTGGTTAATGACACCGAAGATTCTACGTATGGGTCCATATCGGATGTCAGGTTCCACGACCCCTCGGCCAGAATGTCCTCCCCGTCTGTGAGTTCGAAATTCCGAGCGTTACTGCAGGACTCGAAGGTTGCTTGCCCGTTTTCGTATTCGATACGAACGGTCAGGGCAGCAAATGCAGAAGAACAGCACGCCACCATCAGGAAGAAAAATAGAACCGGCCTTCTCATTTTAGTTTTTTCCTTTCCGTTCTTGTTTTTTCCTTGAAGAAAGTCCGGCACAAATAAGAGGTTTGTTTCTATGTGCCGGATTCCCCTTTTAATTACTTTTTCCTTCTAATCAGACTCAACGCGCCAAGACCAAGAATGCAAATCGTCGCCGGCTCTGGGGCCGCCGCAATACCAAATTCACCAATGCCGAAACCCTGCGGATCCCCAAAGTAATCGACTTCAATTGTAGAGATTGAATCTCCACCAAGTGCCCAGAAGCCATAGCCGCAAGCACCACCACTTCCGTCCACCATCTGGGATACCAAGGATGCTGCGCATGCGGCGGACTTACATACCCGTCTCCCGTTCCCGAAAGGGATGCCTAACGGCAAAGGGATGCTGCGCATGCGGCGGGCAAACTTCACTGACCGTCCTGCATACCTCCTTTCTATTTTTTTGTTCACTAACTTGTCAGAAGGCCTGCCGGCACAAGGAGATTCGTACCGGCCCATCCATCTTTATGGTTAACTGTTCTTCCTCCACTTTTTTATTCTAATCAAACTCAAAGCACCGAGACCAAGCAGACAAATCGTTGCCGGCTCGGGAATTGGACCAGGGTCACGATTGACAGTCGCTGACGAGGCGAATCCTGCCGTAGTGGTAAATCCGTCATTCCAGCTATTATGGCCCGGTAATTTTGCCAGATTGGCAAAACTGAAAGAGAACATTTCTTCTGAAAGCGTGCCGGTGATTTCGGAACCTGTAATTGTTACGTTGTTAGGAACAAATATTTCATCAGCTCCGAAGCCGTATCGTGATACAGAACCGCTTCCAAAATTGATGACTAATACCGGGTTTATTGAAGTGTTATTAGCGTAGAAATCAATCGTCCCGCCGCTGGTATCGCCGGATGTGTCGGTTATTCCCACTTCGGTCATTGTAAACCATGCGTCTGTAAAGGTGTGATTGCTATAGGGGATTCGCAGAGTCAAACCGGTTTGGGTATCAGCCCACCCGCCAGT
>Ga0187866_1000143_pt1 | contig 95168 bp, 115 predicted proteins | sample June2016WEW_11_1_3_FD_133013 | JGI IMG/M metagenome (GOLD analysis project Ga0187866, IMG submission 133013) | Peatland microbial communities from SPRUCE experiment site at the Marcell Experimental Forest, Minnesota, USA - June2016WEW_11_150 | ecosystem: Environmental > Terrestrial > Soil >... | reverse complement strand
GTTGTACTACTCGATTTTTCCCCCGTCCTTTTGGTTGATGGGTTTCTGGAGGTACCAGGTCGCTCTGTTGACGTTCTTTCTCTCACTTGTAATCTATAGCGCGCCGCTAATCGCTTCAGGGGTAACGTTATCGGAGTTTTCGCAAGTCGGAATAACAAAAGCCAGACGGTTGCTGCACCTTGGCTATTTGGGCGCACTTGTCTATGGCTTACTTCTCAGCAATACGAGAGCCGTCATTGAGGGTCTCTTCTCGAGGACGTCGTACTTCTATCGCACACCCAAACTCGGCTCCATTCCGAGTGCAATAGAAAATTAGGTTCGCTAAGCACCCGAGTCACAAGCAGCTTTCCTAATCTTCACCGAAATTACATGCTTAACCGTTCGTGTTGTAGATAATCTACTGCTATGTCTGCTTCTCCGCTGACGGTGCAGCCAGTGGTTTGCGTAACATATCGAGGATTCTATCGTTCTTGAGGATGTTCCTTCGGTCAATTAACAGCAGTAATGAGAGAGTCAGGAATACGAGGTAGAGGATCATGGATACGTTCAGTAGGGCGTTTGGGATGTTCGGATACCATCCTACAACATTGACCGAAAACACAAGCCCGTAAGCAAAGAGAACGAACAGCAGCGGAAACGTGAAGATGCCAAGCCAGTAAGCCCACCGCGACAGGAAATACAACGCGACAGCGGTGACTATTGATAGGCCACCGAGAACCAGTAGATGGTACGCCGTCCGGTCGAACAAGCCCCAGAAAGCAAGCATGTACACTCCGCCAACCGCGTAGAACGCGAAAGGCACCCAGATGCCTGCCGTCCGTTCAGCGAATTCTTCTGTCAATCTCCGCGCCACCAAGTTTTGGGAGGCCTTATTACGCCTGAACATGTGCCATAAAGATGCTGCTTTTTTCTAAGCTTTACTCGCGGCCAAGCTTTTCCTCTGATGTTTAGTCTTCCTTAGAGGTTGGCTACGTTGTAGGCGGCTTGTTTGGCGAAGTTTTCGTAGTGAGTTAGTTCGGCTTCGGTGACTTTGAGGGTGCCTTGTCTTAGGGTTTTGATTTTGGCGTCTATGTGTTTTCGTGGGGTCTGTAGGTCTTGGGTGCCGTAGAATAGGGCGGTGATGATGAGGTTTACGGCTGCGGAGTAGTTCAATTCGTCTCCGCTGACGATGTAGGCTGCTTGCGTCAATCTCACAATCTGGTCGCAGATTGGGTTCATGTTAACTGATTTTTTCGTGGTCTCAACTCTGAGTGGGAAAAGAGGATAATGCTACCCTACCCCAATGCTACCCTACCCCAAACCTTCTTATCGTTTTACTTCTCTCTCACCAGCTTCACCTAACCTTGTAATAATTAAAGCGAATAGCATGACTCTAATTGACAGATTGATTAGGGTAGGTGAATGACACGAACTCAAGATCAGAGGGTTCGATTGAGGCGTTGGCATGGATTCTAACCATTATGAAAACAAAGAAGACGTTTGAAGCCTTACGGCGGGAAGTGAGCTCGGCCAGAGACGACCTACTACGAGGCGTCAGCGTCGACTTCAGAGAACGAATCCGCTACCGCACATGAACTCGCCGTAGAGCGCAGTTTCCTAGAACTCCGCTATTTTGGCAGCGTCGGTAATCCCATTTTAGATGGTGTCCATCGGTCACAAGCGAGAAAAGGACATTGGTGATAAAGATATGCTGGGATGTCGTGGCCGCAGAGATTACAATACCAAGGGTGTGTTTTCATTTCATGCGCCATTTCTACAACTCCGCTAGATGTCCGTCAAAATCGCATCGTATGTAACCGTTTCTCGCTAGTAGCACCGGCCCACTGCATTCGTGAAATATTGAAGGGCTATGTTCCGCGCCACATTGAAGGCATAGCTCTAGGAAGAAGGAGGGGCTTCGTATGCGATGTTTCCTTTCATAGCTGTCTTTGAAACCTTGAAATCTAGTGAACCCAACTCTGCTCATGACTTACCCCTCAAACTAAATGACATTTGCTTCGGAACCAAGGTTTCGGCCACAATGTTGAGGTGGAAGTGTGTGCAGCAGAAGCCGCAATTCCCACAAGGCATGATGACCCATTCCGCACCTTCTGGAACTAGCTTCCCACAAGAGCCACAACGCATTTCTCTACAACTCCGCTAGTTTGCCTTCAGTTGGTATGTTCGGGTCTTTGGCGATATGGGCGATTCTATGCTTTGCCAGAATGACCATTGCCTTCTGATAGAGAGCTAGCTTAGAATCTTCCAATTCAGGAATATCAGGGACTACGGCACACATCGGGCAGGCTGAAATTGAATAGCCTTGCAAGAAATTCGCTTCATGTTTCTGCATAGCCGCGAGGGTCCACGTCTCCCGTGGATAACCGTCGAAAGCCGTCTTGAAACGCAATGCTCCTAGTTGTTCTTCGCTCATAGCTCATTCTCCTCTGACGTTCTACAACTCATCGTGTTCCGTTACCCTCACACTCATCAATCCAGTAAACCGAGTTCTCGTAATCTTTTTCTTATTGAGTCAAGGACGAAATCTGGGACGTTTTGATAGCCATACTTGCCAGTTTCCACAGCGGCGTCTATCTTGTCCCATAGGACACTTGGTATTGAGACCGTTCTGTAACGGGTTTCCTTGAGTCTTTTTCTAGGCAATTCTACAGATATCCCGTTATGTTATGCTTAGCTAACTGTAGTGGAAAGACTTAAAAGGTTTCGGTGGCATAGCGGAGGCGCATGGTTATAGGTAGCTACATTTAGCGAGGTTAGAATGTGACAAAAACCAAGAAAACGCACAAAGGACGGCGATATAGGACCGTCAGCGTTCCCGAAGAACTGTCTCAACCCATTGAGAGCAACCTAACGCAACTCGGCTACCGTAGTCTCACGGAATTTGTAATCGACACCACACGCCGCAGATTGGAAGACCTTCTCAAAACGGGTACAGTAGCAAAAGCCAAACCCGCAGAGGCCCTTGCTCAATGAGTTTCTTTGAGGAACACTGCGGCTTCCAAGGCTGCAACACAGTGATCGCCGCCTCGAATATTCGCGAGGGCTTTGAAGCTCTTCGAAACCATTGGAAGAGCGTTCACAACTTTGACCCTGCCACAATCGGCCAGCAAACCGTACAGGAAAAGAACTGAACATGGACGGATTTCAAGCCGGCGACCAGCTAGAACCGCCCCCGATTCACGACGCAATAATTCCAAGCTCGGAGTTCTGTATGAACTGTCGGCGAATGATTCCGGTCGACCAGTCTAAGGAACATAGAACCAAGTGTTGTCGTCGACCGCGGAGGCCAGCGCAGTGAACGAGCTCCCGAAATATTTCAGGAAAATGGCGGAATCGGCGCCCATGAGGGACTGCGACAAGCTAGCATTCGCGGAACACGAACAGGCGCGGCCGAGGTTAACAAGTTGACTCACCCTTGGGCCACCGGCTCAGGCGTTACGGGTTTAGAGATTCCTTGTCCTAAATGTGATCGCAAGATTGAGTCGTTCTATTATCCAGCTCATATTCGACTCTGTCAAGGAGCTCAGGACCCGCCCATTCTGCTGAAAATGATTTTCTGTCCCAGTTGCGGGGCACCGCACACTTGTTCGACACCTGACGGTTACGCGCATCGTTGCCAGCGATGCCACGAATGGTTTGAAGGTAAACAGGTTCAGGTTGCGGAGGTTTCCTTATGAGCACAGAATCAGTTGTGAAATTCTGTTCTTACTGCAAGAAACAAGGTGTAGAGAAATACGATTACACGGGAACTAACTTCACAACTTGTCCACTGTGCGAAAGGCCACTGCAGCAAACCTCTAAACCCGGACTTATAGATGGAATAGACGCTCGACTGATCGGGAACATTTGCCCACAATGCCAGCGTGAATATCTTGGCCCAGAAGAGCGTGAGGTCTGTGAAGATGACGGCACGCCTCTTGAAGGGCTGTGGCTCCGGCAGTCACATCTAGGCGATTTCGGGGGTTTTAAGACAGAAGTTTTTCGTCGCTTCGATAACATGGAGCGTCTGATCAAGGACCAGCAAACTACGATAGCTGTCAAAGATGAGATTGTCGCTACTGTCCTGGAAAAGAATCAAAGTCTGGAGAAAGCTTTCAGACTTCTGCAGAAGGCTTTCAAACTCATCACGACGGAATCGAAAACTAAGGTTCAATCAGCATTCCACAACAGACCGAGTGAGAAGAAGTTCGGTCTCGAAGTGCTTGATAAGTTTCTTGAACTTTGGCCCCGATGGAATGAAGTGACCTCGCCTAATGGCGTGTGGTGGAAAACTGTTGCAGCCGAGTTTCCGGGCAGAGAACGCAGCGTCATTAGAAGATTGAACGAACTCGCGAAGAAGCATAGCGAACGCTGTCTTCTGAACAAGGAACCAGCATGTGCTCAAGAAATCTACGGCTTCAAAGGCATTGAGCCGCCGCTTCGGTGGACAGTCGGCGGATATTACATGATCAATGTGAGATTTGGCGAAGAGGAGGTTAGAGCCCAATGAATTGGAGCTATGTTGCTGGCCTATTCGATGGTGAAGGAACCGTATATGGTCCACACGGTTCACACTATCGCATCAGTGTCTACAATACAAACTTAGAGGCCATATCCGAACTAGCGAGATTTGCTGGCGGACGAATTACAACTAGATTGCCAGAAAGACTCTCGAAAAAACCAATACATATCTTGACGATTCAACGGAGAGCCGAGGTAATACGATTCTGTCGGCATACGCTTCCATTTCTCATCATTAAGAAAAAAAGAGTACGTGAATGCGTAGAATTTCTTGAAACAAGAAAAAGCCCAAGTCCACTTCGCTTAGAGTTGCTTCCAAGAATACGTGAAATGTATGAGACTCAACGACTGTCGAAAAGAGAAATTGCGGACAGGTTAGGCGTCAACTACGGTAGGCTTAGTTTTCTCATAAGAAAGTCTGGCATGAAACTACGTGGTAGATCTGAAGCGACAAAACTCGCCCTGCAGAAGTATCCAAGGGCATCTCCACGTGTCATAACGCGAGCACAGGCATCCGAACTAATCAAGCGATATTTTACGGGCGACATATCTCAAAGACAACTTTCTGACGATTACGGAATTTCCGAAACATCAGTCCGTGATATAGTTAACGGCAGACGCGAATGGCTGAACACGGTGAATTCGAAATTCGGGACGGAACAGGAACAAGAGGTTTCAGAGCGTTGAGAACAAGTTTTCTGACAAAGCCAAGTATCGTCGTGGACGAAGTTCTATCGCAACTCTGCGGCATTCCCGTTGGGGAACAGATCAGCTATACCACGCTAACTAAAGGCCTTCACAGTTACATTAGAGCAAAGAATCTTCGGATTCCCAAGTCTAAAGACGAGGAAGTCAAGGCTGTTCCCGAAAGTCCAGCCGCAGAAATCCCATCAAACACCACTGAAGACAAGCCATGTTCAGTTAGTCCCGGGGCACAAGTAGCTCTTCCAGTTCTTTCGTGGCCGAGAAGATGCCGCCAATGCTTTGACCGTCTCGCAAATCAAGAAAAGAGCGACAAGCACTTCACAGATTTTCACAAGGAAGTTTTCGTGACTGATGTAACTGACCCGAAATTTGTGGTTGAGCACACCGTGGAGGTCGACGCATGAGCCGCAGTTCTGTTATTGTTGAGGTCCACATTGACGGTATGGTTTTGCGGTATAAGCCTCCGTTGAAGCAGGCCCGTAAGATTCTTGGTGAGATGCTTTTCGGTCTCGCTCCTTTCACTGAATTCAAGCGCCAGAGGCGTGCAGTTAGATGATGAGCGAACAATTTCTGAAAATCAAGGACGCGATGGACAACCTAGAAGTTACAGAGCGGGATTGGATTAAGAATAACTTCCTAGAGCTCGCACGAAGACACAAGGCTACATGTCAAGGCTGCGGAATCTGGCTTCTTTCTCTACGAATCGCCCTTGAACGCTTGGGGATTCAACTGACGCATGAAGAGTATTCGGAGTTCTCGTAAATGGCTACGAAGATGTCGCTCGGTAAACTGGAACTTTCCTTTGAGAAACTTTTCATCGCCCATTCCGCAATCGCCGGGATGACTGGCTCTGGGAAGTCACGTAGAGTTTCCGCTACGCTTCTAGCGCAATGTATTGAGAAGCAGCCTGAAAGTCCCGAAGGAACCAAGTATGGTTTCCTGGTCATTGATACTCAATCCGAATACTTTCCCTTCATGGACGAATACCCGAAGCAAGTAATCGTGTTTTCACCTGACGTCACGAAGGGTGTTCCATTCAGGCTTTCAAGCAAGAACATTAGCGTGGACGACATTGCAACCTTTCTCAAAGAGGTAACGAAGAAGGAGATTACGAAACCAGAACTGGCAGCGATCTACCTTGCGATTGATGGACTGAGAGCGAACGGTGACTACACACTCGAACAAGTCTACACGAAACTCTACGAGTTCGAAGCCTACTCACTGCTTCCCGCCTTCGAGAAAATCATGGCCACGGGAATCTTCGGTCCCGAAGAAACACCTTTCTCGCTTCTAGTCCGTCCTGGAGAGACTTCAATTCTTGACATCGGCGGCCTCATGCCTGAAATTCAAGCAATCATCGTCTCACATCTTCTACGACACCTATGGAACGCCCGAATCAACAAGGAAGTTTCACCGCTAGTCCTCTTCCTCGAGGAAGCCAGCATATTTGCATCGGAAGAAAAGAAAGCGCCTAGCACGGAAATTCTCTACACGATCGCTACTCAAGGTCGCGGATACAACTTTCTACTAATCAGCATCTTTCAGCGGAGCTCATTAACTGCTAAGACTCTTCTCTCCCAATGCCAAAACTGGATTATCGGCAAGACAGGCAACGCCATCGACCGAAAAGCCATCTTATCGAGTGTCGAAAAGATTGAGCCTGAACACGACAAAGTAATCAGGAACCTCAAGTTCGCAGAAGAATTTCTCATAACCGGCTTCATTGTCGACAACCCTGTTACCATAAAACTGCGGGACCCGAAACTACTCGCAGCCAAAGGTGGCAGAATTCCATCAAAACTTATTGAGTCCAGCTTCAAACGGGAAGACCTTGGCCATTACATCGAAACAATACAGGGCCTCGAAGCACAAGAAAGAACACGGGTTCAGGAAACCATCAAACGACTCCGTCTGGCCAGAGAACAACAGCTGACCGGAGTTCCGCAGAAGGAAGTCGAGAAACTCAAGAGCAGTCTGGACAAAGAGAAGAAGCGATATGAGGAAGCAATCGAAAGAGCCGACAAACGAGCCATGGAAAAATACGGCCCCAAATTCAAAGAGCAGGAAGCTGAGATTGAAAGACTCACCAAACAGCTAACGTTGAAGGGGCAACCAGTCGCCGACATTCTAGAGCACCCTCTCGTAAGGAAACGTCTCACTGACAAACTCACACCGCAACAGAAGAACCTCATTGAATTCTTAGAACGCACAGGTCCAAGTAACCCCGAGAAGATTGCGGCATATCTCGGCTGCGCACCGAAAACTGTGCCTACACATGTAAGCGGAATTAACAAGGCAATCCCCGACCTAGTTGTCAGCAAGAACAGTCTCTACCAATCGAGACTGCGATTGATATTCCCCGTAACGGAGCAAGCCAAAACGGAAAGCAAAGAACTAGAAGAACTCAGAAACAAAGTCAACTACCTCGAAGGGCAACTGAAAGGAACCGTTATCGAAGCCGTAAAATACAAACGAGAACGAGACGAGCTGCAAGCTCAACTAACAGCCAAAGAGAAAGAACTGAAGAACTTTCAACTAACCAGAGATTTGCAGTCGTCTTCAACTAAAGGAAAAACTCCTCCTGCACTTCCAAGCGTGGCGGCCCCAACACCAGCTCCAGCAGCCACCAACGGAACAGCAGAACTCATTGTCAAGCGAACTTTGACTGATGTGAAAGTGGCGGTTAACCATGAGGTTATCGAAGTAGACGAGTCCACTTGGGAAGGGAAAATCTGTGCCCGTGGCTTAGACGGTTTCTTTGATGAACCGAAAGGCATCGGCAAAATAATGGCTGAACTCGTGCGCAAATACGGCGTCGGCGATTCTGGCGGCAACAGATCAACCGTGAACGACCGCCTTACCATGCTGGTCAGTAAAGGCATCTTGGACCGAAGACAGGAGACAGGTCAATGGGTGTACCTTGCGTCAGCAGAGTTTCGCGAACGCGTTCGACCAAAGGAGGCTATCATCGCATGAGCAAATGGGTCGAGCAAATCCCAGAGGCAGAATTAGAAGGAAGAGATGTGCCGAAACCCATGTTCCGATTGCTTGGACATGAATTAACAGAAGATAACTTACACGCCATCTTCGGCGAATTAGTGAGCCTATTCATGAGGCTGAAGAGAAATGTTCCGAACGCATTCAACTCAGTTCTAACAAGAGACGATTTAGAAAAGGCACATTGGGAAGCTGAAATAGATTGGGAAAGCGAAATACAGCTTCATCCAGAAGCGAACGGAACATTCTTCGCGGTTCGCATATTCAAACATGGAAAACTTGACGGTAAACTAGCTATCCCAAGCTCAGACCCAAGACTCGTCGAAAATCTTCTGACCACAATCAATAAGCTCACTGACAAGTCCGAGCAATGTCAGCTTCAACTCTCAAGAATCCTAGTACAACGACCCGCAAACGCGGCCAAAGCAGGAGTTGCCGCCTAATGTCTAAGACTACTTTCATCTTCTCACCGCTTTTTCGTAAGTTGATTCCATATCGTAGGTGGACTCCCTACCATCGAGATCTACCAAAGCGACGGCCAACCGCCGAACAGAAGCTCCTAGGACTCATTCCCGGTAGCGGCATGAGAATGCGAACTCTACGAAGACGCTATGGTGACAGGGACTTCAATCAAGTCTTGAGAAACGCTGTCAAGCGCGGATCCCTCGAAATCCAACAGAACGGCTTCGCCGCAGACAATCTGAACCACCACAAACTCGTGGTCGTGCGTGAAGTTTCTGCGGTAAAGAGGGCTAGGTCTACACGAAAAGTGCACCCCGCAGGAGAGGCTGTTTGAAGCGTGGAGTGTGTTTGGATACGCAGACCAATTCGCTAGTCGAGTCTCTTGCGGAAGAGAATCATGTCAAATGGAATCGAGTGGTCGTAATAGCAGTTGAGTTGGGTCTACCTGTTTTCATTAAAATCAAATCACGAGCGCCAGAGTTGGCTAAGGCACTTCTCTTCACCAATCGCTACCATTACGTGAAACGCAGACGTGGAAGCGACCTCATCATTCAGCAACTTCAGGACCAGCAGAGCGAACGCGTGAAAATTGACGCTCGAATCAGCGCGGGCGTACCCACGATCGTAAAGGAGGCCATACGAAGGGAAGCGAAGCAACGCTCGAAGAAAGGATGCAAGATTCCCATGTCGCAGGTTCTTCGTGAGAGGGCAGGAATCCAACTTTGATAAACAAGAAAACCTCAGTTGGAAAGTTACTCTACATTCTAGATGGCTTTGTCAGATACGTTGTCAGCGAACTTCTGAAGAAGGAGGTTGCTTGACGATGGGTAAATGTGATTGTAAATCACCAAATCAACCGCACTGTCCTAAATGTGGTGGCCACTACTATGCGAATGGTCGATGTTTGGACTGCAACATGCGTGGCGGACTTATCATCGAATTGCGAAAGAAACGTGATGAGTTCAGCCCTTTGGATTCTCCTGCAAATCCTTACGGGCAGGGCTTAGTTTCAGGATTGAACATCGCCATCTCATTAGTCAAGAAGGAGGTTGCTTGAGATGGAGCGTTTTCTCTGGGACTTGATTGAATCGGAGGCGCACGCGCGTTTCTTCATCGATTCAGCTGATGAGCCTGCGTTTCTAATCTGCCGAGGGCCCTTCGCCATACGTGGACCATACGGCTTGTACTTGAACACAGTCGGGCATATCGCTTCATTTCCCTCAGCCAAGAAAGCTGAGTTACGGCTTCAGGAAATCGTGAAAACCGCTCGGACTCCCGTGAAGGTCTTCAAGCAAACACGGAGAGGTCGAATCCTATTCGCGGAGAATACTGAAACACGAATTCCACCTAATGCCATCGAAGGTACGATGATGGCAACCTTCACCATCCCCGAATGGAAAAGTGAGGTTGCTTAAGATGCCTGAACTGGCGGGTTTGGAGATGGTGCGTGATGGTGACGGGTTCTGGCGAACCAGGGATCCCTTGAAGATTGGAAAGACTGGCGAGTGGCTTAGGAACGGACAGCGTGATCTCTTCTTTCAGATTTACGAAGCGTCTAAGCTTCAAAGTGTTGAGCAATTCTCCAGGAACGTGTTCGCTCTAGCGCAGAACCTCGGCTATCTCGAAGAGCTACGGGCTGCTGGTGTTCGCACAACAGACTGTCGCGCTTACAAAACGTGGAAGCAACGTCGGAAGGCTGTGTTGAGATGATGAAGAGACAAAGAATTCGGCGGCTTCGGTCTAAAATTCTGAGCACTGAAGTAAACCTACGGAACATGGTCAAGAACACGGAGCTGTCTATGCGACATGGAGAGCGAACGATTCAGCTGTCGAAATTCAAGAAGGTCGTACAGAGTTTTCTAAGTCTCGCTGAATCCTATGAGTCACTTTTGGAAATCTACGAGATGGATGCGGATAAGTTATCCAAGAGAGAGCTGAAGATTCTCCAAGAAACTATCACATACGACATCACTATGTGGGATGATGTTCTCCGCGATCCCGGATACTCACGGAAAGAACAGGCGGCTCATCATGAGCATGTTGCTGACCTCAAAGCATTACGTAAGAAGCTGAAACGATTGGAGGCTGCTTGACATGGCGGTGGTCGCTCATGTGCGGTTTTGTCTGAACTGTGGGGGAACCGTGTTTCATCATAAGTCCCCTACTTGGCGTGGACTCTACTGCGTCCACTGTGGATCCCCGAAACCTGCGTACCAAGAGAACGCGAAACATCTAGAGCTCTACCAAGGCCACGACCGATTGAAGTTCCTTGTCGGAAACCGACTGCACTTCATCGAATATAGTGACGGTGTGCAAGGCGCTTTTCGTCCCGGCGATTTACTCGTAGTCTTACCTCGAAACCGTTGCGGTATGGGCATTGACGTGATTCGCCCGGACGGAATTATCGACATGGTTTGGCCAGAAGAGGTCACATGAAAATGCTTGCTGAACCCGTGAGTGAACATGAAGTTTGGCCTTGCGATTTTGATGATTGTGACTACGTTGGAGAGTCTGAGCGCAGATACCGTTACCATCTTGCAACGAAACATCGAGACATTGAGGCCATCTACGGCATGTTCGGTTACTTCAGACTGAAGAGGAAATTTGGACTTTGAGTGTAGCAGAATACTATCGAGATTCAAGCGGATTCTGGCGGACCCGTAGACCAAGATTACGTGGGTTAGTGCTGTCTGGGTCGTCCCAATCACTTCAACAGCAAGTACGTACATCACCTAAAATGCGGTCTGAGTTCCCGCGGCGAGCTACACCCATTTCCGGTCGACTTCAAGGTTTTCTTCTGTTAGTTTTCACTTGTTCTCATTCCGATTGGTTCCATCCCAAGGCTGATGAGTGGAGAGATGAGGCTTGGGGCATCATCAAACAGTGTCCCAACATCATATTTCAGATTCTAACGAAGCGCCCGGAACGCATAGCCGACCATCTTCCTGCTGATTGGGGCTCTGGGTATCCTAACGTCTGGCTTGGCGTGAGCGTTGAACTTCAACAGTACACAACCCGCATGGACATCTTACGAGAAATCCCATGCGCTCTCCGCTTCGTAAGCGGCGAACCGCAACTAGGCCCGATAACTTGGAACCTGAACGGTTACGGTTGGCTCATTGATGGAGGAGAGTCCGATATGCATTCAGCTCGTCCAGCTAAACCGGAATGGTTTCTTTCAAATCGTGACCAATGCTTAGCCGCCCAAGTTCCCTATTTCCACAAGCAGAATGGGTCCACGAAGCAGTGTGAGTGTCACGGCGTCTGGGGTTGCTCACTGCTGGACGGCAAAATCTACGATGCTATGCCTCAGTCGATTCATCTTGACGAAAAGATGAGAACAACGCACATCGGCTGGACACTTCGCAGCTGGAACCCGTTCTACGGGTGTGACCGTGTCTCACCTGGTTGTAAACACTGTTATTGTCTAGATCGAGCGATGAAAAGGCTCGGTGTCCCAGAAGGGGAAGTTCGCCGTAGTAAAACTAGGTTCTACGACCCGCTAAGATGGCAACGAAAGCTAGAACGTAATTCTCTCGTACTACCAAAGGTTTCCTCGACATGAAACATACTGAAGAAACAAAACGAAAACTCTCAGAAATGAGACGAGGCTCACTTAACCCATTCTACGGAAAGAAACACACACCCGAATTCAAACAAAGAATGTCGAAGCTAACGAAAGCATGGGTGCGAAATCCACGGCAACAGTTCGTAGTGCGTCCACCGTCTATCCACTTTCCTAGCGGAATCGGTCTAGGATATCTAGCGGCAACTGTTGATGATGAAGGAACAATTGGTTTTAACAAAAGTGGCGAAAGTAGACGACCCTTTGTTGCAATCTACAATACGTCTATCGTTTTGATGGAATGGCTAGTTACAAACGTAGGAGGCCGCTATAAGCCAGCGGACTATAGAGGCCGTTCTGTTTGCTACACTTGGCATATTGGTGCTGCGTGTGATGTATTCACATTCTGTCGCACATTAGCGCCCCTCTTGATAATCAAAAAGTCTGAAGCTGAAGCGGTCATAGCATTTCTAATCGCGAAATATCCCAGAATTAGGGACTTGCAAGATTTACCAGTCGTAGCTCGTTATCCGGAGAGTTCCTGAATTGGTTGACGAAACTCCGTGGACTGTTCGAGTTAGCTGCCCCGAAAACCAATGCGGAGGCACACTACATCTGGACACCGATCTCAACATTCGTTGCGATAATTGTGGCGCCGTCTGGAAAAAGGAGGTTGCTTGATGAAAGCTCTTTGTTTGAAGCAGCCGTATGCGTCTTGGGTTGCTGAGGGTCCGAAGACGATTGAGACTCGAACTTGGAGAACGAAGTTTCGAGGCAGGTTTCTGGTTGTTGCGAGTCTAGGAACTGATCTGATTAGTGAACTAGGCTTCGAGCGAGTGATGCAAACCGATGTGTGGAAGCTGCCAGTACCTAGCGAATACTTTCGTATTCCAAGTGATACCTACTACTTCCCGCGAGGTCAAGCTCTCGCAACTGTCAAGGACTGTCGCCTAATGACTGAGGAAGATGAGAAGGCTGCTTGCTGTGAACTCTACGATGGAGCTTGGGCTTGGCTTCTAGCTGACGTCGTAAAGATTGAACCGTTCCCGGTGAAGGGACAACTCAGCTTCTTCGAAGTTCCATACGAAGAACCTCAAACCAAACTTACGGAGGCTACTTAATTGGGCAAGGTTCTTTGCCCGAAATGTAAGCAGTGGATTTCTAGCGACTTTGTTTGGCATTTTGACCATTGCGCTGGAATTACGTTCTATCGTGCTAGCGGCGAATATGGGTTTCTATCAAACCTGTATCCTTGTAATGTTGTGTTCGAAGGGAAAACTTTCTCGTCTGCGGAGGCAGCATTCCAGTACGGTAAGCCCAGTGATCCGAAGGTTGCGAAGTGGCTTGCTAATGCTCCTAAACCTAGATTCTGCGCACTAGCAGCTCACGCTTTGCTAGGCTACGATGTCAAATCTGAATGGGCTTCAACGAAAGTCGCACGCATGAAACGTACTCTACGCGCCAAGTTTAGTCAACACAAGGAACTGCGTGGCAAGTTGCTACGAACAGGCACGACAAAGCTCCTTGAAAGAAGTTCTACCGACGCGTTTTGGGGAGTAGGAAAATCCGGTAACGGCGAGAACATGCTAGGCAAATTACTGATGGAAGTCAGACGAGAACTGAAGGAGGCGGCTTGAGAATGATCAGAAAGGCGATGACTCAGGACGAATGGGACCGATTCTTCCTCTCGAGTAACCCAAAGGAACGGTCACAGCAAGAGCGCCTAATAGACGTCCAGAAGGACGTTCTGAGAAAAGGCGAGAACAGCGAGTTCGTCAAAGACTCCTCCAAAATTCAGGAATTTGTTTCTGCTGTCCCGGTTAGAGTTCAAAGAAAACGAACCAAAGGGTGGAAGATGCCAGAGAATACGGTCTATGTTGGACGCCCTTCGAAGTTTGGAAATAAATTCTACGCAGAAGAATTAGGGCGAAGTATCGCTATCACGCTTTACAGAAAATCGCTTGAACGCAGACTTCTGAAAGAGCCCCAATTTCTTGAACCTTTACGTGGAAAGAACCTCGCCTGTTTCTGTCCATTGACCGACAAAGACGGAAAGCCCGTACCTTGCCATGTCGATGTTCTCTTGGAATTCGCGAACCGTAAGGCTCCTTCGAGGCGTATGGGCATCTACGTGCTTTCTACGAAAGAGTGTGGATGCCTTGTTAAGGAATATACTGGCGGAAAAGTTGTGACTGAAGGCTGCCGACTTCATCCGACCACTATTCATTTTGTTTGTTCTGCAACAAATTGCGGTGCTAGATTCAGCGTAGAAAAAGTGTTTCAAGAGCACAAGTGGAGTCATGCATATTGACTGAAACTGAAACTACACCTGTAAGCGGTGTCCATGTCACCGGGACCTACGTAACGGAGACTGAGAAGGTTGCGCTGAAGGATGCTTTCAACCTGCTTCTCGCCCGGTGCCTGTCCATTTACAGGACGTTGAAAGCGACTAATCGGGCGCATAGGCGTGAATTTGAGAGAAAGCTACGGGCAGCGAATCTTGGGTACGTCTTCTTCCTAGTACGTGCTATTGGCGAGAACTGGAAAGACGACGCCGAAGCTGAAGTCACACTCGAGATTCATCAGCTGACCCATTCCATCTACGGAATGAAACTGCCCGACAAGCAGCTTCCAGAATTTCTCCAAGACTTGGAGCAAGCAGGTAAGCTGCTCAGGAGTTAGCAAAATGTTCGGGCTTCTGCTTCATGTTGGTGATGACGTCCACCCTTCGCTGATCAATTGGGCGAATCATTCAGATTACGAATTACACCTGTTGCCCGGCCACGCTGACCCTGACCTAGATAACCTGACCTACGGTGATTGGGCGCATCGAAGTAAGAAATTCAAGGAGCTCAGTGCAGGCGATAGTGCCTTTTTCAGCTTCAAGTTCACGGAAGAAAAGGAAACCGCCTGGTACATCACATCATACTTCTACCTAGAACGGGTCCTGACAGGCCGCGAAGTTCTGAAGGCCAGACATGAGCTGCGATTCAGAAGTAACGCCCACCTAATCAGAGGCGACCTCAACAACCCGGAAGCTCTAGATGATTTTCGGCTACTCGTTGGCAATCCTTCACAATCTCGTGGGCGATTACGCACCCCAATCCGGGTAGATGAGAAACTCTGGGAAGCCATAGACCTCAGAGATAGACATGGAATGCCCTTAGTTGAAGTCAAGCGAAACCGCAAGCACCCTGACCGTACCTCATTCACGGTGCAGCAGATTAACGGGTCCTACCTACGAGCTCCCAAACCACTGAAAGAGAACCAAACGCACGCGCTCACGAAAATTGTTGAGCGAAACTCAACGGAGGCTGCTTAGAGTTTGGATTCCGATCTTCTAGCGAAGCCTGCGCCTGGAGCTGTGCAGTCTCAGCCTGTGCAGTCATCGACGGTCACAGGGCAGGGAAAGAAGATGTGTGGTTGGGAACTGGACGAAGGATTACCGATGAAAGAGAAATGGGAGTTCCTAGTCCGACTTCAAGGAAAACAGAAGGATAAAGCGAAGCAATATGTGGCAGATCGGGATGGCAAACAATGTTGTTTCTGCGGGATTGAGGAACAAAATCTCGACGCATTGACGATTCATCACAGGGACGGAGTACAGTCTCACAATCACCGAAGCAACCTACGCCTCGCCCATCTAGGCCATAACACATCTTGGTATCACCGAAAGAGGGAACTGCAGTCATCCGTTCCTATCGTGGGGGAGAGAGAGGGAGAGTCCGCGATGCCCAAGCCCGGGCTGGAAGCGGCGGCGAGAGGGGCTTTTGATTTTAGGCCTGGTATGTCAAGGAGTGAAGTTAGTCCCGTAATGAGGGCTGAATGGAATAACTGGATAGATGGAATAGCTGGTGGAGTTCGTGACATGGAGAAAAGCCCGTTGCGTGGAGGAAAAGTGCTCATGCTACGGGATCTAGCGCAAATGGGTCATTGGGCTTTGGCTTCGCGAGGTTCTTGGAAAACATACTACGAATATGCAATGGAAGACAGGTTTGGTGGGCCTCTAACAATTTGGAAAGCTACTGGAAGATGGTGGGCGGCTCACAAAGATTTCTACGAGTTACAAACTATCAACGGTGTCACTGAGGATCAAACCGTTATTCCTAGACAGGTGCCGGTTCAGCATTCAAAAGAGGAAAGAAAAGTTGAGTGAAGTAGCAAGCCTGGACCAACTCGGGAAACTACAGGTGTAAGGAGACTTGAATCGTGATCTGCCCTAAGTGCCATGGCTCCGGTAAGACTACTTGTACTATTTGCTTTGGAGATCGCACGGTGCAATGTTATGAGTGTCAAGGTACGAATTGGGTTGAAGAATACCCTGACGACATGACTAGCGTTGAAGTTCCGTGCCCCGAATGTGTGAACAGCTACGAAGATTGTTTGAATTGCGATCGGAACGGAGAACAGTTTTGTCCAACATGCAAAGGCATTGGAGAAGTTAATCCGTTTCGCCTCGAACTAACCGACATTCACCAGGTTCCTCTTCTCATCATCGTAGAAAACTACAGGTGTAAGGAGGCCGTTTGATGGACCTGGAGAAAGTCGATAGAATTTTCCAAGCCTACGTTCTCAAGCAAGGGCTAGTTCCTAGTCTTGTGAATCAGCTTGACTCCATGAGGGAGGCTGCTTGATGAAGCCTATTATTCGAAAGGGTTGTAGAGAGTGTGTTCATTTTCTTCGGGTTCGAGAATCTTACAATAACGATTTCAGGTTGCGTGGTTTCTGTAATCTCGGTGAACTGAATGGGGATTACGGGCTCTATGTCTCATCAAGTGTAGCGCAAGACTGTCCCTCTCTATCTGTGACACTTCGGCCAGTATGCGAATTGGAGGAGTCTCTAACTCGGGAATGGGACGAGATTACTACGGACGGTGACTTTGAACTTTTCAAGAAGAGAAGACGAGCTGACTTCGTTGAACTGCTGCGAAAGGGTCGACATGAACGGTGGGTTAGCTTCAAACAAGAACATGCGAAAACAATTCGGAAGATAAACGCTAGTGCAGACTTGATGGAAGAACAGTACAGGTCGTTAATGGTCTATCTTCAAGTCAGTCTCGAAAACAAGCTGCATGAACCCGCGGTTGCGAAACTACAGGTGTAAGCTGACATGAAATTACAAGATTTTTGGTTTCACGCAGAACAGAACGGTTCGTGCTGGGTGTGGATGGGGGCTAAGATGGCGAATGGTTATGGAGAACTTCGTTTAGACGGCGAGACTCGCTATGCGCACCGAGTCGCGTATGAACTTATTTATGGTTCAATTCCTCAAGGCCTCTTCGTACTTCATCGATGTGATAATCCCCCTTGTGTGAATCCGGACCATCTTTTCTTAGGAACTATGCGTGATAATGTTCAGGACGCCGTAAAGAAAGGTCGCCACATTCTCGGCGAAAGAGTTGGTGTGGCAAAATTAACTTCAGAACAAGTTCGAGAGATTCGAGCGCGAGCGCGATATGTACCGCGGAAACATGGATCGAACTTGGCTTCATTAGCTCAAGAATATGGAGTAAGCCCCACAGAAATCAGTCGCATATTGAGGCGTAAACGATGGGGTCATCTTCAATGAGACTGACCATTTTGACCTCAAATGAGGTATTATTCAGAAATCATATTATGTTAGGTAGGGTTGGTTTGGGTGAGTTGGAGGGGGCGGGTGAGGCCCCCTTTGCTGCAGGATTAGAGGCGGTCGAGTCGTTTGCAGGACGACCCTTCACTGGTAAAATGGGGATGGAGTGAAGGGTCGAATGGTCACTGCAAACGAGGTAATAGTAAAATATCGAAAACTTAGTCCGAATTCTCAAGCTCAAGTTGTCGAAGAACCGTGCTGCGATAAACCGAAGCCTGAGAAACGTGATTCTGAACTTGTCTGCGTAAATTGCGGGACAGTGAAGCATCGACTTGTTGCGCTGCCTAGAGAAGAAGACGTCGACGAGTTATCGGGAGGCGGATTCAAGTTTGGCCGACCGCCAAGCGCTGCTCTTGTTATGGATAATAATTCTGGGACTTCTCCAGGTCCTGAGCGACGTCGACAAGTTCTTTCTGCACTAAATCAGGGTAAACGAAAGATTCGTGGCCATAGAAACGGTGCATTGGTCCCTGGAGAGTCTGGGGTTAGGGAAGGCCTTGACTTTCATTTGGGACAACTGGATTTACTGACTATCTGGAAGATGTCAGGTGACCCTACCGATCATGCTGTGAGTGAAATTTTGACCGCGAGAATTAGGAAGATTGAGAAATCGAGTGGCAGGAAGATTCGGCAAGAGCGGGTTGAGGCGATTGCTCAGGCTTGCAAGGCAGGCATCAAAAACGCGGAGAAACAGCGGCGGATCCCTCGACGTGAAATGAGTATGATGGTTGAACAAGTTTTCGCTAAAGAAGGTTTTCTTGCATGAATGAACCCTATTTGAAAGAGACCCGACAGGTCCTCGGGGAACTTACGCCGAGAATAGTGAACAAGAACGGTGTAGTTGCTGACGGAAAGCATAGAGGCAAGGTATATCCGAAATGGGAAACCATCGTCAAACCTTGGAGTGATTTAGAAACCTATGCTGCACGTCTAGTCATTAACACGCAGCGTCGTATAGCTGATGAAGCGGACTACAACGAATGCGCGGAAGAGCTGGCTAGAGTAGAGCCTGGGGCGAAACGGTGGCTTGTGAAAAGCGGGATTCCAGTAAGTGCCCGAATCCACAAATTGACTGGGATCCCAGAAGATACCATTCGAGAAAACTTAGATCCTAAGTACAAGGACCCGAACAAGGAACATGCCTCCGCGGGTGTAACACCCGCGGGATTGGGTGAGTCGCATGTTATGCGTGTTCCAAGAGCTATTGCTGGAGAGGTAGAAGCATATTCAGAATCACTCAAGCGTACTGCAAGGAAATCTCCGAAGCTCGGTGCTGAGCTCGTTAGGTCTGCGAAAAGGCGGTTGCGCGGTCAACGTGTTGAACTTGACGGGATTGCGCATATGCCTGATTTCTTGAAGAAGCTTGTGGCGTCAGGGAAGTTACCTTTAGATGTAGGTCGCCTGATCGTTTCTAAGGTTCCGGAGAAGTTTCGTGAGCGCGAAGCTGCTTTCCTTGTAAAGACGCATATGCCTTTAGTTGCCGCCACGACTTATGTTATCTCACAAGGGCCCAGTTACAAGGCTCACCAGAGGTCCACAGATTCACCTAAACCTAAAGCACCAAACGAGGTTTACGGTAACCCTCTGCCGCTCCTGGTAATTAGGGAAGTTGAGGTCAGCAGCGTGCGCGACGGTAAAATATGGTTCAAAGAGAAGAACCGTGAAGTCACTTTGGACGAGAAAATCGCCGTAGCTGTGCAACCTAAGGTCAAAGCCGGCGATAAACTGCTAATGCAGATCACAGTCACCCCGAAGATTGCTAAGACCGTGATTGCGGCCCACCAACGAAATCTGCGAAAGAACGACCAAGCACCTTTCGAGTTCTAATCCTGTATTTTTAGAACATAGCGGTTTCGCGCTGAGCCAACACTGTTGCTGGCTATGACTCAATCGCGATTCCACAATTTAGGGAAGGCAGGGTAACGAAGGAGTTACAGTAGAGCGACACAAGAACAAGCGTGCTGTTCGGGACACGGCGCTCGGCAGGATGACCCCGTAAGTCCTTCCCGTTCCTAATTTCTCCGGAATGCAAAGTGTATAAGCGAGTTGCAATTCAGTTAGTATTACAATCCGCTACCAGTCTAATTCTGCGTCGGGTCGGTTGTGCAACTAAGCGCAATTGGCGAAGAAGAAAAAGAGTAAGAAACGTTAGTCGTTAGTCGTCGTCGTCATCATACGACCGTCGACCCTGTCCCTCTTTTTTCGTGGCTACTCCATAGCTACTCGTAGCCAGTCCGTAGCTACTCCGTATTCCACATTCCATGTATCCATACATTCCGTACATTCTGCGTATTCCGCGCATTCTGCGCGACAACTACAGGTGTAAGGTGTGACATGGCGTAATGATAAGGCTTAATTACAAGCTACGGGACACAATTACTATATTCGGTGTCATGGCTTGAAGTCTCAGGTCGGCTTGACTGCAATTCAAATTCTTGAAGCCCTACAACGTAAGCCTCGGCTTAGCCCGGTAATGATTGCTGATGAAACGAAGTTGCGTCCTGGGACGGTTCGGAATGTTCTCGTGACTCTCTCTGAACTGGAACTGGTTAAGATGCCGGCGAGAGGGATCTACGAAATCAGCGAACTCGGTCAGAGTTTCTTGAAGAAGAAGGAGACAGAGAAGAAATGAGGAAGTATGATTATCGGGAGCTATCTTTGAATTTGGCTAATCACATTGGCCACGAGCTCAGACTTGAGAACAACACTGAGAAGAATACGCTCGTGCTGATCTGTCCTAGCTGTCCTTTCGGCGGACATTCCATAATCAATCTCGCGTCCGGTCGGGAAATAGCTGAATTCAGTCCGAAAGAAAAGCACTCCATTGAAAAAGGTCTTCTACTAGCAGCATTGAAAAAGGTCTTCTAGCAGCAAAGGAAGCAAAGAAATGACTGAATATGTGACTAAGAAAGCCCTTCTCGCTTTGCTCGGTATCGTTCTGCTGTCAATGTTTCATCCGGTCTCAGCTCAGAGTTACTCTGTGGGATACTCTCAACCGTATTATGTTCCCTATTCAGTCCGAGTTGATTTCACGCCTAGTACACCGACTCGTTCCGCAAGCTGGGTAGCAGTAGATTACATGAACGCTAAGAAATCAATAGCTGAAATTGGACTTAATCAATTTACCTTCAGAACTGAGGACGCTAACAGTTTTGTTATTCGTTTCTCGGCTCAATATCGTGAGAACGTTACGATTTATGGCGTGACCACTGAGTTAGCGTCTAACGCTTCAATGAAGCCTGTGATCCATGATTGGGCTTGGATGATTCACGGGAATAATTTCACTTTCGTATTCGCCGTAACAACTTCTCTTCCACCTACTCTGTCCATGCCAGGGCAATATTGGACGGGCCTCATCGCTTTGGTTGAAGCTGCGGTCATTGTCTTTGAAACAATTATTGGCTGGCAACTAAGAAACCGATTACAAGGAGAGAAGGGATGATTAACCGGAAATATCGTTTGCTTCCGTTTTCGTTGGCTGGATTGTTGATACTGCTTCGAATAGGAGTCAATGTTAAGGTATTACCACCAAACATACTCATAACTGGTTGGCTTCAGCCAGTCGTTTTTGCCTCGTTGATGGTCGCGTATGTTGTTCTTGCTTTTCCGAGTTTACAGGGAAAACGTTTCTTGTGCACGGTTCGAAGGTATCATGTAGAAAGTCTCAAGAACCAAAACATTTGCGGAACTTGTGGTCTGGGTTCGACTAAAGTTGAAGGCTCCGGTTGGTTTCAACTGAATCCTAAGCGAGCTAAGTTGAAATCAGAACCTTGGGAGGATGAGATAATTCAGTTACGCGAGAGAGCACATAAACTGGCGGTGTTGAGATATCTTGCACCAATTCCCTTTTGGATTGGAGCTTTAATCATTTTCCTAGTCTACAGAGTTACCCAAATTTCTCCAACGGGTCAAGTCTTCATTAACCAAGTGAACACTGTACCAATGGCGGTACTTACCGCTTTACTGTATGCTGGTCTAGGGTCGTACTTTGTTGTGAGAAATCTAGCTTGGAGGATACACCGTCAAGCTGACAAGCGACTAGGCGAAGAAATGAGAAGAAAGTATCCAAAAGAGTTTGAAACGCGGGTTCTCGCAAGGTAGTCTCGAAATGAAATTAAATCTACGGAAGAACAGTGTGATGCTTCTAGTTTTGGTCTTGGCCGTTCTGGCGGCTGTCTCAGCTTCGGGTTCGATCTATGCGAACAATTATGCGTCGACTACGACTCAAAGCAGCACTACAACTTCCACTGAGCTGACGAGCACTCGAAATCTCATCAATCAAACTGGGCTTTCATTCAAGCCTATCCCTAATTCAATTCCGAATCCGCCTACTATGTGGGGCCCTCAGGGACCCTTTACCTGGCCAGTGTTCAGTAACAGTGACTTGGCTCCTAACGGGCTGCAAATGAGTGGTGCACCAAACTATACCGCATCGGTCGTCGTCACACAGAATATTTCCACAATCTACAAGAATTTGGGAGGAACAAATCAAACTCTGTACCTATTCATCTCGTACTTTGGAACAGACGCATGCAGTACCTTCTCAATACAATCGGTACTGACAATTGAAGCAAAGATCGGGGTCTTTGGTAAGACGCATGATGATACGCCATTCAAAGATACTGAACTATTCATGAGGCCTCCAATACCGGCACAAGGAGGAATTCGCTTGAACTTCGCTGTAACGGCGCCACGAAGCACTGCGAGCTGTCCGGTCGTGGTTCAACTCTACGGTTTCGCTGCACTTCTAGGTCCAACCATCGCGCTTACCATTTACCATGTGACCGTATTTGTGGAGCCCATTGTGTTCTATGCTTATCAATCGTATAGTCCACCGCTCCACTACGTCGCCATCCTTTCTCTAGCCTTCATAGTTGTGCTTCTATTCGTCGACGCAGTTAGACAGCGCAAGAAGATTCCCGTAAGAAGTTATCCACATCATAGCTCAGCCCATACTGATAGTGAGTGACTTGAAGATGAGAAGGCTGCTTTGGGAGGTATTTTGGTGGTTTTGTTTCTGCGGTTTGCTCTTCGGTGGAATGGCGAGTTTCGTCTTAAGTTCTGATGACGGAGCTCTTCTCTTCCCTCAATTCATTTGGATAAACACGCAGTATCCATGGCTTGCAAACTTGCTCTTTCTCTGGGTAGTTATCTCAGGAATCGGCTTAATCGTAAACATGCATCTGGTCTTGAACAGAGTGACAAAGAAGGAACGTGCTTTCAAATGAGCAAGTTCCGACCTTGGGTTTCTGAATGGCGAAACAGTTGCCCATGGTGTACGGAACAATACGCCTTGAGTTTGACTGCGATCAGCGGGTTGAAGAAACTGATTTTCGGAGACTATCACTGCGTCTGCAATGCGTGTGGAACTAAGTGGTACATGCAAACCGGAGAGGGCATCTCTTCAGATGAGCCTATCTTTCGTTTCTGGATAACGAATCGTCTGCTGAATCGTGCTGAATGCTTCTATTGTCACAAACCTGTATCAAAACGGACGTACGGTTGGAACGCCATAATCCACATCGGTTGGTTCGATGTACGTTTTCCGGTTCATCAGGACTGTTTGCGGCAAGAAGAACAGCTCATTCTTACGAACAAAGACTATGAACGAGGGCAACGATTCAGGCAAGTGCATGCGCTCCCAAATCCACTAGACAACTACGAAACATGCTCGCACAAATCTGAGGCTACTTTGAAGTGAAGAAGATGGGCAAGAGAATTTCAGCTGGAAAGTTACTATACGTTCTAGACGCATTTGTCAGATACATTGTCAGAGAACTTGTTGAGGTTGCTTGAGATGAGCGAAATAGCGGGTTTAATCGTTGCCGTCTTGAGGGATATGCTGAAACTAATTCCGTTCATCATTGCGGGTGTCGGGCTTATCCTCTATGATTTCAGTTGGGGAACAGGTTCCGTAAAATCGATGTTTGGGCCGTATGCAGGGTACGCTGCAATCGGAGGCCTTCTACTACTGATTATTGGAGCCGTTGCATATGCACCAGAGTAGGGCAAGGAGAAGGCATTACGTTACGGGTGAGATTATTACGCAAAGTTCAGAGTTCGTTCTTGTCTAGTTGCGTGTGGAGTTTCTGAAGTTCGGTCCAGACGTAGTCTTCGTCGCGCCAGCATTGTTCGTATAGGTTATGGTCTGCAATTTTGTGGCCTACGATGAATTCAGCTGGAGAGTCTTGTACGTGTGCTTTCTGGGCTTCGGTTCTAACCGAGTCTCGGAGGACATGGAGCCAAGCATTCTCTATTTTTGCGCGTTTAAGGGCTTCATGGAATTCGAGGCTTAGGTATTTGCCTGAGTTTCGGTAGTTCGTCATGTCGAGCGGTACTTGGCGGGGGGTTTTGAATGGGACGTCTGGCCAGGCTTTGAGGATGAATCGGAGGGTTGACGTCGGAATCTCCGTGTAGAATGGGATCCTATGCTTCTTTCGTCCTGTGTAGGTGAATTTGAAGTATGGTTTCTCCGGATGCTCTTTGAGTTGTGTTTTGAGTCGGTCCCAGGTTTGGGTTGTGTTGAATATGAGGAATTCCTTGGCGCCCATGCCTGCTCGGTACATGAGTCGGAAGATGTAGTCGTAAGGATGGCTTGAACATTTGAGAATTGTTACTACTTGGTCGACGGTAAGGTATCCTGGGTCCCCCGCTTCCCCTGTAACTTCTTGTTGTCTGCTTGTGACTCTGTCCGCGGGAGGGTAGATTCCGTTTGCTCGGAGGTAGGTTCTAATGGCGTTTAAGGCCATGTGTCGACCGCTATCGGGCAGTTCGTCAGCTTTCTTCTTTGCACGGTTCCATACTGCTACTACGTCTTTCTTAGCGTCTTTGAGGATTTGTTCTCCATCAGTTTTCATGATGATTAGAAGTCTGTTGATCCAGTAGCCGTAGGCTCGGGCGGTGTTGTCTGGTAGACCTTTTAACCAGACTTTGAGTGATTCCGGTAGAGTTTGCAGAAACGCTTCAAATGTTTTGTCAGGTTGTTCGCTCAAGTCCATATTTCTCCTGAATGTAGCTGGAAGCGGAATATGTTATCGCGCCACGCATTAACGACTGAAAGATGGTTTCTCGGGTTTTGCCTAAAATATGTAAATTGAACCATGCGTCAAGGTCAATTATCCTGTGAGCTAGCCAAGGCGAAGTAATGTCCAAGCTTCTTCATCCTGCCATAATTAATCCGATTGCCACAAAACCATGACGGTGAGTAGCAGCGCTTTCTCTTTTCGAGTTCGAAAGGTCCACGCTTTCCTATGTGGGGATTGATTGTTCCCTGTGTGCGGCAAAAAATTTCTTCCCACACGTTAAAAATGAAGTAACTTGAATTATATCAGGGTCAGCCGTCGCCGAACATTTCGAGGCTCCGGAGGCCAGGGGAACTTGATTTGAGTCGTTCGCTCTCGAAATGGGGCTGTGTACGTATGCGTATGCCGGGTCATACGCGCCTAGGTTTAGGCCTTGTATTAGGGATTCAATAGTGGAGGGTACCCTGTGGCGGTGGGGCGCGTATGTACGCGCGGACGTAGGGTGTTAGGCCCACACGGTAGCCTTCACCCTATTTTTCATATGGTAACACATGAAGTCCCAGATCTCGGGTCCTGCTGAGAAACTGCGCACCCTCCTGGTGTTGGGTCGTGCTTTCCTCGGAGTCGGCTTAACAGTAATGGTTGGTCTCTACGTGCTTGTTCTCGCTCTATGGCAGCCATACGAGCTGTGGAAGTACGGGCCTCACGCTGGCTCGATCTGCGTACTTGGTTTGCCGTGTATGGGCCTCTGGACCGTTCTCGGAGGCTTCCTGGTATTGGTTGGGACTTTCTACGCAATTTGGGGTTGGCTTGTCGCACATCAGTTCTCGAGGCGTATTGAGGGCTGGTTGATTGCAAGTTGGGCTTCACTGGCGTTTGGTGTTCTGTTCGGACTTGTTGCTTGGCAAGCAGCACAGTTCTTTGGGGCTCTAAGCCCAACAGTGGTCGGCTTCGAAATATTGTTTGTAGCTAGCGTTCTGTTTGCGATCGTAATTATCTGGGAAGTCATCGATGAAATTCCAGCTACACTCAAAACTGCGGCTTCCAACGAAGCGGCAACCGAATAGTGAGCTAACTTGAAAGACGAAGAATTCAATCAGTTTCATGCTCTAGGCGTGAAGGTCATACCGGAGCCTTTGCCTGTTTGGGCGCGGCGAGTTTCTGCTGCCGAGTATCGTCCATTGTCGAATACGTTGATTGTTCGTCTAGGGCATCCACTCGAGCAGGAACAGTTGAGGCGTCTTTTGCAGAATGTGCGTGATAGGCACTTCATCTTGGGTGCTTACTGCTCGTTGCTGGGCGCTTTGCTTAGCTTTGCAGTTACTTTGGTCACAGGTTCCGCGTTCAGCGGTATTCTTACAGGTGTATTTATCGTAACAGGTTTCGGTCTACTGTTTTGGACTAACGAGAAAGCACGGCTGGCTGAGATCCGTGAGCCGCCAAGTTAACGGAACCAAGGAGAAAGAATACGCCCGTTTCAATGCGCTCATTCTTGGCGCATTAGTGGTTCTGATTCTGCTGCTCATCTTCAAAATTCCAGTAACTCTAGTAACGCTGTCTTGTACAGGCGAATTCTGTATTGAGCCTCTACACGTCGTTGCCATCCTTCCAGTAATTCCGTTACTGGTAATTGCAGCAGTCGGCACGTTCGTTTCAATCATACGAATCCGAGAACTTCGAATCTGAGAGGATGGCACCAGTTGTGGAAGCCGCTCCAAAGGTTGCGAAGACTAGGCCTGGCATTTCTATCGCCTTAGACAAATGGCATTACGTTGAGGAACGGGCGATAGCAACTGGGAAAAATAAGAGCCAGGTTGTTGAAGAAGCTATCCAACTTATGATGGATACGGATACGAGGAATCCTGTTGAAGTTCAAAGGAAGAAAGTTGTAGCCGACCTAGCCGACGTCCTCGCGCAGTTGAAGAAACTAATCAACGATAAGCAGTATCGTAGGTTTAGGGTAATCGCGGGTTTTCTCATTCATGACCCTAAGAATAACAAGAATGGTTCCAATTATCCGGCAGGCCCATACTTAGAGATGCTCTTCTCAATAGATAACGGAGCGATCACAGAATATCAGAACGAGGATTGGGATGCAATCCGGGTTAAAGCCGTTGAAGATTTCAAAGCTGGCGCGGAGTGGGTTCATGTTCTGAAGAGCCGGGAGGGCATAGAGATTGAGAGTGAGGTCGAGATTGATCAGGCTTGCGATTTAGCGAGTGAAATCAAGAACCTGAAGAAACTGAAAGGTGAACTTGAGGTTAAGAACAAAGCTCTGAGAATCAAGCAAGCGGAAGATAGGATACTCGAAAAAGTTGCGGACAGTATGCGCTCTACGGCTCGCATTGCATCTGTCAAAACTGAGCTTAAGCAAGCGGGTCCAAACGATTCAGACGCAAGCCAAGAATTACTCCTTGATTCTCAGGGAGTATCGGAGGTTGCTCCATCTGCATCTGAATAAGAGGCATGTCGAAGGCATACTGTTCGTCGTGGCCTCAAGTCTGATGTTGCATACTCTATTTTCAAGATTTGGCTTTAACCCAACGGATGATGGGCTCTTTCTCGCTTGCACTGCAAGGATTTTGCAGGGACAGATTCCGCACCGAGACTTCATTTTCATCTTCCCCACTGGATCATGCTATCTTTACGTTCCCTTTCTGCTATTGAGCGGAAATTACGTAATTTGGATTACTCGCTGGTTCGCTTGGTTCGAGTTCGCAGTAGTAGCTTGGTTGTGGACCGATATCGCCTCAGTGAAGTTGGGCGCATTTCAAAATGTCCTAGAGAAGTATGCGGTTGCGTCCATGGCTCTGATGCTTAGTGTGCACACCTTCGTTATCGGGGTTTTCTACACTGTAGACGCATTATTTTTCGCGACAATGGGAATATGGCTAATCTGCGCTCAGTCCCGGCTAAGGATGCGGCTTCTAGGTCTCCTTCTCTTAGGCGCAAGTCCACTGTTCAAGCAAAGTTTCGTGGCTTTACTGCCTTTGTGTTTCCTGCTTCTCAGTGGTTGGAAGGAATGGCGGAAATGGTTGCTCACACTTCTTCCCGCTGTCGTGTATTTTGTTTTCCTGTTTCTGGAAGGGGGATTGCAGCAAGGAATCGCGCAGCTGACAACGTACAATGGCATCTTCTTCACTAATGCGATTTCTACTTCCGCGGTTGGTAAGTATGTTTCCGGGGAGCTTGCTCTCGTCTTCTGGACAGCCCTTTCGATAACGCTGATTCTTCTGGTTCAGCGGTACCGATTCGTCAGGCAACTGATCTATTTGCCTGTCATGTTTGTGATTCAATCGTTGTCGACTGGACAAATGGCGTATCTGGTTGATTCAGCGGTTTTGGTTGGAATTGCGTTCGGTCTTTCCGTTTTCTGTGCTTCAACGAAAGAGGCAGGTTCGGGAAGGTACGCTGGTTTAGCGTCGGCTGTGGCGTGGGTTGTTACTTGGTCGAACGGGTACGGCTATCCCGCATTAGCGGCTGGGCCTCTTGTCGCCATGATTTTCGGGCGCATTAACAAGACACGTTTCTCGAGTGTTAGGCGGGTTTTCTTAGTCGGCCTGGTTCTGTTCACTGCTTTCAGCTTCTCGTATGCCCGTATGAACATTATCTACCGTGATTTACCCGCGACTCAGTTGACTTGTGACCTTGGGCCGTTGCTTCGCGGTGGGAATTTGATACTTACAAATCCGAACATGTGCAGCTTTCTATCTGACCTTCACGCAGCAGAAGTCATTGCTGCTCAGACTGGGAAACCTTATGCGGTTCTATACGATTTGCCTGCTGTCTGGATAATCAGTAGTCAACGGAATCCGCTGCCTGATGACTGGGTGTTTTTAGATCAGGTCTATGGGTCGTCGGCAGCGACGTCAGGGAGAACCGTAGATGCTCTGCGTAATCAACATGGTCAGATTGTCGTCATAGTTCAGAAGGTCCTTACAGACCAGATTGCCTATCGTTTTCTCCCGTATGCCCCACCATCAGACGCTTTAGATTTCGTTCACCAAAATTACACGCAGTTTGCTGAGACCCAATTCTTCACATTATATCAGTGAGTAGTCCCGCCGATTTTTCCTCTGAGAGTCAATGGGTCTCGCGTCTTTCCTCTGCGCCGTTGCTGAAAGTAATTTGAGGCACTTGAAAAGGCCGTATAAGTTGAACTTCTGTATGACTTACCGCTGCCAATCCAGGTGTACGATGTGTAATATTTGGCAGATGAAGCCCGAGAACGAATTGGGTTTAGATGAGATTCGTAGGTTTGCTGAAAGGAACAGCTATTTCAAATGGGTGCAGCTGACGGGCGGCGAGCCATTTCTGCGGAGAGACATAGTGGACATTGCCGGGGCTTTCTCCGAGAACTGCGGCCCCTACATACTAAGCATCCCGACTAATTCTCTCTGCGATTCTGATTATGTGCAAGGCAAGATGGAGGAAATTTTGGAGCTTCCAATTCCGCGAATAGCGCTCACACTAAGCCTAGATGGATATGAAGAAGTCCACGATAGAGTACGCGGTGTACCAGGGAATTTCAGAAAGGTTCTGGAGCTCTATCAAGCTCTTTTTCCTTATACATTAAGCCGCAGCGGATTCGAGCTGATATTTGGGTACACGATCACTGAGCTTAATCAAGGCAAGCTGAAAGACACTGTGGAAGCGGTCAATTCAATGCGACCCGAAGTGAGCGCCGAGAATTTCCACATTAATGTTGCACAGACTTCTAGCAACTACTATCATAACGGCGGCAAAATCAAAGTAGCCAAGGAATCTGCAATTAACGAGATCTCTTGGATGCTGACGCAGAAGAAGAGGCTTTCCGCATTTACCCTAATTGAATGCGCCTATCTGAGAAAACTAATTGACTTCATTGCAACTGGCCGAAGCCCGATTCGAAATAGGGAGCTCGATGCTTCCTGCTATCTCGATTCCTTTGGGAACGTGTTTCCCTCAATAATGAGCAACAAAACCATTGGGAATGTGAGAAGTAACGATTATGATTTGATGAAGATGTGGAATAACACGGAAGCCATGTGGCTTCGTCAGCTCGCTCAAGAAAACGAGCTAGGCCAACATTGGACGTCATGTGAGGCCTATCAGACATTGCTCGGCAATCTGTCTACCCTATAATGCCTGAGCATTTTTCTCTTGGCAATGACCTAGGCAAATGCATTCTAATCAATCAAGTCCCTAGGGAGCCACAATTTTGTCCGACCATTTTTAGTTCAGATTGCTATGATGCCTCAGATGCAGCGTGGATTGTCTGGGGCTAAGCAGTTTTGGGTTATGATCGCTTCCTGTTTCATTGCGAGTTCTGTTTTCATGATTGCGTATTATCAAACTGAGGCTGCTGATGCGTCTATGATTTACTTTGGGTTTGTGTTCGGTTGGGGGCTTCTTTTGATAGTTTTTCTCATCTACTACAGTCTACGAGGGTCTTTGCCGCCGCCTCTGTCATTCGCTTGTAATCTTGATTTGTGGAAGTATATGATTGCGATAATTCTTGTCCCGATCTTCTACGGTCTGACCTTGTTGGTCGATAATTTTACGGGGGCTCAGATGAAGTTGACCACTTTCATCCCGGAGGTCCTTAGCTTGTTCACGGCTATTCCGGTTCTGGACCTTTTCGATGTGAACTCGTTAATCGGCGTAATTCAGGTTGGTTTCTGGAATGTGGACGTCGTAGGTCCTGCGGAGGAGATGTTCAAGCTGGGCGCTGTTCTTCTGCTCTTGTTGGCGATTCGAGCTTACTTGAAGCCGAGAGGAAAATTTACGAAGACAACCTACTTGGGCATAGGGCTGCTGGTGACCACGGGAATAAACGTGCTCTGGACTGGGATGCACGGATTCTACGCCTACCATTCCCTATCAGAATTCCTCGTCGCTTTCGGAGCAGGTGAAATGCTCATCCTGTCGACATGGTTCCTCGGAAACCCTTTCCCGGCTGTGATTGCACACGGATTGTGGAATACGATGGCGGCATTGTCCTGGCTGAATCCGTTCAGCGCCATCGTGATGTTTGTTATCGGGGTCGTGTTGATGGTCGGTCTCTACCTGTATAAGAAGATGTAAAGAGTGAAAATGAGCGGTCGATGTTCTGACTGCGGCGCTTTCCTTGAGGACGGTATGTGTCCCAATTGCGGTGACGTCGAGGAGACAAGTAACATACAACAAGACGCCTCACCGAATGAAGCTGTCTAGGAGAGCACAGAATTAGATTTGGACGAGGAGATCGTGCTGCTTCAGAGTAAGGTGACTGAGGCATGGAACCTCAAGAAGAACTTGCGGGAGCTGGAGAGAAAACGAGTAGGTTAGACGAGCCGACGGAAAATCAATGCCAGTACTAGCCCAGCTAGGCCGAGAGCTCCACCAAATGCAATCAGTATGAGTGATGGAGAACCGACTACAGGTGTAGAAGCGGCGGCATAAATGTTGTAGCAGCTGCCGCCTGGTAGGATTGTTAAGGGCGGTTGACCTGCGGTAGTTGTAGTTGTAATTGTGTTCGTGCATGTCGTTGAGGTAGTCGTACCTAGTTGGCAGTGCCATGCTGAGCCGCTCCATGAGGCGGAATATCCGTTGGGACATGTTGGTTCAGACGATGCTGGAGGAGATACCCAGTTTGTTGGCGCGGTAGCGCATTGGACCTGTTGCCATGTGCCGCCGACTGTTGATACAAAGCAACCAGTTTGGCCAGTTGTACTTGCAGGAATCAAAGTCGCATTTGCGATTCTGTAACTAGGTTGCGGGTAAAGCGTTCCCGCACCATTGTTCCAACTGTAAATAGGATACGTGGTTCCTGGTGTGGTTGAGTATGTTATGGGTTGCAAGAAACCGGAAACCGTGATGGGTTCTCCTTCAACCAGATTCGTAGGTGGAAGACCAGCCGCCAACCAAATGATGACGTAGGTGTTTCCGCCAGATACCGATAAGTAGCTTGTTAAACCTGCAAGTTGCGGAACAGCGCAAGAGGCCTGTCCTCCTATTGGCACGCATCCAACGGTAACTGTCCCCATGTGGAAAACTCCGTCAGCAGCGAACGCGCATCCTTGAGGCGTATTCGAACTGCAGGTGACTGGTATCGTGGCTAACTGTGGCCACGTTCGCGATAGGGTTGGCGCAGCGAACGCATAGCTCACTATTCCTAGACCGATAATAAGGATGGCTAAGCTAGCGATGAATAATGCTCGTCGTTTCTTCTTGGAGGGCATAAAATCACGCCGTGAGAGAAAAATGGGTTCGCATTTTTCTTTAGAGAATCTTCTTTGGCTCAGAACACGGGCAACTGGCAGTTGCTATTACTTTGGATCTACTCGCTGGTTCTCGGTTTTATCTTCATTCTTGGCGCTTATGGGACTTCGGCTCAGTGGGCTACGATCATCTATGAGTTGACGACTTTCATTTGGGGTACTGTGCTTTTCCTTTTGAAGTGGGGAAAGTTCAGGAATAGTCAGATGCCTTTCGGTTGGGTGGGGAACGCGCCGGCGTATGCTTACGGTCTCGCGCTCTTTCTGGTGCCCGTGATCTACGCTCTCGCTCAATCCCTCACGTTCATCACAACCGGCCAATTAGATACTGGGCGACTGATTCCTGAGGTTCTCTCGAAATTTTTCAGTCTAGCTGATATTCCAGCGATTTTGCCGAGTATAGGTCAGGTGGGAGTTGGTTTACAGCAGTTAGGTTTACAATTTGGAGATGTGAGCCCTGCAGAAGAATTGTTCAAAACCGCAGTCATCGATTCGCTGCTCGTCGTCGTTATGTGGGCGTTCAACAAGCATGGTGTGGGAAAAGGCCTCACCTTTCTGACGCTGAGTGGCGTAAACGGGCTGTGGACTCTGATGCACGGGATTTTGGCCTATCATACCTTGCCTGATTTCTTGATCGCGTTCGTTTCTGGCGAAGTCATTTTGGCTCCAACGTGGTTTTTCGGAAATCCGTTCCCGAGCGTGATTACGCATGCATTGTGGAATTTTGATGGGTCCTTCAGCCTCCTCACCTTCTGGCCCATGGTAATATGGGCTGGAATTACAGGTGTACTCACATTCTACTTGTATCACAAACGGAAAAAAGCCTAGTCAGAAAAATACCCTAGACTTCACAGAACCAAGCCCTAACCGAGAAGAAAGAACGAGTCTCAAATTAAATTATGACATTTTTTACATAGGGATTTGATTGGCCAAGAAGAGGAAACATGGTCGCCTTCTCAAAGTCGTTGTCCTCGCATATTTCCTAGTTGTCATCATTGGTTTTGCTGTGATTTTTCCAGTCGGGCAATCAACTCTCTGGACGGTCAGTACAGGTCTAGCGAACCCAGTTTTAGGTTCAGGTTCACCGATTCTAATGAGTTCGCAACGTCAGTTTTTAAGTGTTGTCCCAAATTCACTTGCCTTCAAAATGGCCATTACTGCCCTATACAGCAACAACTCAATTCAAACATACTACGAAACACAAGCATTACCTCACCTAGCTTTAATCAGCTCATCCGTTCCTCTAATTGGGTTAAGTGCAAGCGGTTTCGTCACTTTGAATACAACGCAGCCGTCAGCGACTGACTTTCAAATGAATCTTACAGCCTATGTACCAGAAACGGGTGAAGCCCAGTGGAACTTCACAGAGGTCCTTGCAACACCAATCAACAATACGATAACTATGGTTGTTACGCCTCTAGTGTCAGTTCCGATGGATATGATTTACACGAATCTGAATGGGCTTTCTCATATTGTTTGGAACTTTGCGGCAATCGCTCAAACATCGACTGGCGTAACCTATACTGGAAGCCAAGTTGCTGAAACCGTTATCGGCTCGCAGGGAACGTTAGAAAGTTTGTGTACTGACTGTCAATGGTTACAACCATCGCTATCTCTCGCAGGAGACCTTTCTGGAGAAAAAGGCCTTCTTGGACCGAAAGCATCACATGACCTTGCAGCAGCCGCATCAGAAAAAGCAGACAAGGACGCTGCGACTAGACAGGCAGTACAAGCACAAGCCAGCGCTGTAGCACAAGCCACTTCCGTATCTCCACAATTAATGCAAAATCTTCAACAGCAAATTGCATCCACTAACCCTAACCAGCCGGCTAACCCACAAGCTCAACAGATGATGCAAAATGCTCTAACTGCTGCGGCTGGTGGGATTAATTCTCAACAAGCTAAAGCTCTTAACGCATTTTGGGGAGCAATAGAACAAAACGGAGGAATAGGAGCAATTAATCAAGCAGAGTCTAAAGCTATGAACGCATTTTGGAAAGCAGTAGAACAAAATGGTGGTATATCACTAGGACCAATACAAGGTCCGCCTTCAGCCTCCACCGAGTTCCAATTAAGCAAGAACCCGAACCAAATTTACTCAGTTGGCTCTGATGGGACCGTTTTACTGAATAACCATGTTCTCTTTGCCAATCATGTTGTGAGAACAACCGGAGGCTTCTCGTCGGGTCAATTAACGGGTAGCATGCCCGTGTATCCCGGCAGGGGTCAGAGTCAAACGCCAAGTTTAGCGATAATTCCAGGAGAAGCTACTGTTCTATCGTACTTCGAATTTCCTTTAGGCGGTGCAATTGTGGAAGCAAGCTTCGGTTTCTTCATCGTCCTAACTTTCATAATCATAGTCACGGGACTAATGGCCATCTATTGCCTTCTGTATAGACGGCGGAAATAACAGGCGCAAAACAAGCGCAAAATCTGTGTGTGTGGGCTATTTTTCAGTTGACTAGCCTTGGCGAAGAGTAAGCTTCGAGCGCGTGACGTCATACTTCCCGTAACGTTCGTTATTCTGGCAACGTTTCTTTTCGTTGCTGGATTTAGTACGAATCCGAATGGTACAGCAAGTTTCTTCGGTATCCAGATTCCCGCTTTGGTTGGTAACAATGGTTCAAGTTCAGGAACGCCAGGGTCGACCTCTGGAAGTGGTTTGACAGGGTCGGGCGGTGGGTCATCTGCGCTTCCGTTAGGTCAAGTCAGCTATAATATGCAGCTCATCGCCAGTTACACGGACGGAAGCAACCAGACGATATCAACTGTAGGCAACCCTCAACTTCCCAGCTTAGCGCAAATCAAAGTGAACGGACGAGCTATTTCCCATGTGACCGCCAGAGCTTTGATCGGTTACCAATCACCTGTACCCCTACCTGCCAACGCGGTCGCTCATTTCATTGTGAACTTCACAGCCCTGAACGAGCAAACGAGCTATCTCAGATGGCGAGCGTATGACATTCACAGTCCCTTCACGAGCGCCAATAACACTTTGGCTTTAGCGTTGCTTCCAGACTTTCCGTTGACAGGGTTAGAAGTTTACTCAGACATATGCAACGCTCTAAGCAATGGAACGATCAATTGTTCTGGTCAGCAGAATCCGAACGGCGTGTCTCGTCGAATAGATTGGGGCCTGCGCACAACGGTAACGATTATTGACCAAAACGGTTTCACTCTGATACCCACATCAAGCACATTCACAACGATATCCTCAGCTGACTTCTCAGAAAACGGAGACGTTAGCGGTTGTACGAACTGCGGAGGAGCACCACCAAGCGGAGGCGGCGGAGGAACAGTCATAACAACCGGGGGAGGACTTGTGCCCGGAGGATCAATCACGGCAACCCAAACACCGAGCGTTACTACTGTCACAAACAAAGCGGACGTGGTGAAAATAACACCAACACCAGCAATTACCACACCAACAGGCCCGACAGGAACGCAAATCCAAACGGTAGTGAATCAGAAGGTGGTGACCGTTCCGCAGAATGGGCAGGCCAAGATAGGCTTGAACAACATCAAATCAAATGGAGATGGCACTGGCAAAGTTGGAGGCGCAACTGGAGGACGTGGGTTAGGCGGAGGGTCCAGCGGAACCCATTGTTTCTCATATTTTCCGGAATTCTGCTTAGCCGCTAGCCTGCTTCCCTCAAACTATGTTCCGCTCAGTTGGGGGAACTTCACACTTTTCATAAACCAATGGTCCCTAACTTTCATAGTAGTCCTCTATCTGATAATCGTTATTTTCGGGACCATCGGAATCTTCTGGTTGCTAGGACGCAAGCACAAACGCAAACGCTAATCACCAAAGCCAGTAACCCGCTGGAAAACTCAGGTACGCTTGTTGAATTATCCGGAAGCCATTGCACGTATAGAATTCCTTTTGGTAAAGCGATTTCCGTGTAGTCGTAGAATTGGGTTCCTTTTGCTACGAGAAAGACAGCATATAGGTCGAGTGTTGACGGATACAAGTTGCCCGTACTAAGGGGCTTCGCATTCATCAAATCGTCTCCATTGCTGAGGCTATCAGCCAATCCCAAGATGTGTCCTAGTTCATGGTTGGCTACTTCAAGCACAAATAGGTCAAGTATGATTTCGATTCGTGCATGGTCATGTTGAAGCCAGGTGCATCCAGTCCATGAACCTGTAGGATCAGATCCGCATGTTCCGGTTTGACTTATGTTCACAAAGGCAACGGTGACCTCTTGTGTTGATGGTTTTTCAACGAGAGTGTACTTTGCCCATGTCATGTTCGGGTAGTACGTTTGCAGAAACCATTGTTGAGCATCGTTCCAAATTTTGAGTGAAGAGCTGAGTCTATCGTGGGCCCAGCTTGGTGAGCTCGGTATGGATACGTAGATTATGTGCTGGGACCAGTTGAATGAGTCGCTAGGGTACACTGGTTGAGTGTAGACATCTTGACCTGCCACCAATGGGGTTAAGATAACTAGAAGCAAGACCATCAGTAGAATCATTTTCATCGAGATTTCTTCCTCCTCGGCTTTTTGAGGTAGCGTGAAATCCGAGCGGCCACGTAACCTGCAGAGGGAATTGCGCTTAGACCGACGATTGCAAGGTAAGCGTAAGGGTAACGAATTATAGAGTAAATCGCAAGCCATGGAAATAAAGTCATGGCCAAAAGGAGCGCTTTCTCTTTCAACGGGACTGGGACTTGAACATTTACGTTCTGTCTCCCGTTGGCCAACCGACCATCGAGCTGAGTCTCCGAGGCTTCTATTTCACGTACTTTCGATGCGAAGCGTAGTTTAGGAATTTTCGTGATTCCTAAGAATTCGTTTTCGTAGATTACGAGCATGTAGCCCTTCTTCTGTCCTGAGGAGTCAAGCTGAGCTTCTATGTCCCGTTTTTGCAGCTCTTTTAGAGCAGCTTCTCCAACCAGGTTCTTCAGGAAGTTCCAGTCCCAGGAGCCTTTCGCTGGAGGACTTAGGATTAGTAAGCTATCGTAACCTCCTTCACGCATCGAGGCAGGAGTGTTATGGATACGATGACAAAGCATCACGGTAGCGCAGAGGCCTGAACGAAATCCGGTTCGTTTCATCATCTCGTGACGAATCGTGAAAAAGGAATGGATCTCTTCCGACGGAATGGAAACTTCGGTAGCGTCGTTGATCATCTTAAATTGAATGTCCGTGTGGCGCCATTTCGTGCGAAGCATGACTCCGAAATCCTGTGCATCAGCTAGGTCAACGCTCACACGTTTCTTCCCGTATCGGGATGCAGCTTCGTTCTCAATCCACTTTGCAGTATTATCTTTCCCTCGGTCCTCACGGCCGAGAATGTAGATGTGCCTCTTTTTGATGGCGCAATCAGTCTCATCTTGAGGGTCTGCTTCAGGCAAGTCTCTTGGAAGTAGTCTGTCGAAGTAGTAGTCTAGGTCTGCTTCAGGAACGTGCTTCATGCGAGCTTACACCTGTAGTAGTCTGTAATTCCGTTCATTGGATTCTCGGAGAAGTTTCAGCCTCTCCGGAGCTCCCGCGTTATCCACCCACTCATCGCAATGGGGACAGCGTGTTCCCTCGCCTTTGCCGAGTTTAATGACGTGTCGACAATTCCAGCATAGGCCGATTTTGGCGTCGGATGGGAAGTAAAGAAGCTCAGCGTCGACGCCTGATAAGGTCTGCTGCTTCATTCTGCGTTCCCTACCCTTTCTTGAATCCTGCATAGAACATGATGCCTAATGGTCCGGTGAAAGCTGTGACGCTGGCTAAGATGGGGCCTAGACTGTTAATGGCCGAGGTCAACAGTGTTTGACCTGAAGCTGAGATTGCGTCCCAATGAATTGTCACTGTGACCCATCCCTGACTTTCAGCGTACCCTATTCCTAAAGCAAATAGGCCGGTGACGAATGCGAGAACATACATGACTACTTTGACAACTTTCTTGGCCAGCCATCCGCCCATGAAACCAACGGTGCCTCCGCTGATAATCTGCGGAAGTAATGAAGTCACTAAGGAACCGATTGTTTCAACCATGTACTTCACCACCTGGCAGAAATCTGCGCCGCTGAAGTTTCTTGTGAAGTATGATGCCGATCAATGTGGCTGAGGCTGCGAGGAAGAGCCCACCGAGGCCGTACGCCTGTAAGGTGAGATGTCTTAGCAGGCCTTGTTGGAGTATGAAGCCTCCTGCTAAGAGGCCAGCAATTCCGAAGAGTAACCCGTTACTGTCTCGTTTGTTCTCTATTAGCGATGGTGGAACTTCATGTTGGATATCGTCTCTCCGGTTTGGCTTAGACGTCTCATTCCGGAAGAATGTTCCGGAAGAATGTTCCTGTGGTTGTGTTCTTGCGTGTTCCTGTTCCATGTGGTACATGAAGGATTGTTCAGGACGGATTCGCGGAATCATGACGAATGCTGGTTTCAGAGCTCTGAACGTGATTATGGCTGGTCTCTGTGTATCGGTGAGTTTGATTCGGGTCCTCTCGAGGAAGGCAACGTTGCTCTTTCCAATTTCTTCTTCTAAGATGTCTTTGTCGCACTTGGGAATTCTGAGGGTGATTAAGCAGTCGCTGTTGCGGACTGATTTTGCGCTGTGTGGAAACTGATGGAACGTGAAGATGACGATGGATAGGCCGCTTCTTCTATGAGCGTATCTTTCCATGAACTCACGGATTCTGAAGAAGTCCCGTAGATCCTCATCCCGGAGCTTCGCATATGTTAGGTTTTCGCATACTCTGATTTGTACGAGTTTGTCTGTCCAGTGGTCAGGGTCAAGTAACCTGCCGAGGTTTTCTGCCTGTGCGACTTGGACGTCGACATTCTCCTTCCCGTACTGTTCACAGGCTTTCTCCACTATCCATCTTGAGCAGTTGCTTTTGCCTATGTCTGGAGGTCCCAGGATGGATACGGTTACTTGTTGGATTGCGTTGTCTCCTGGACCAACGGATTCGGGCAGCTTGGGCAGGACCTCGTCGAAGATTTCCTTTGCTTCTCCAGTGTTCTGTTGACGTCGGACTTGGACTGTTCGACTCATTGTTAGTCTTCCATCCAATCTTTGCTATCGTCTTCCGGCTCGGAGAGCTTCATGGCGTTCTTGACAAGTTCGATCATGCCTTTGATACGCACATGTTCGACGCACTCGATGAACAAACCTTTGAATCGCTCTGCTTCGCCCAATGTGAGGCTCATTCTTGCCACGACTCGAACTTTGGCTCCTGAGCCGAAATCGTCGCGGGCTTCATCGATTGCGGTCAGAACGATGCTGTTCGTGGGTCGGCTGTCATATTCGTCAGCGGACGCGGTGCCAGCGAGGAATAGATTCTTGTTGACGGCCACGCCTCGCTCAAGGAACTGACTATGCTTCGGCTCGATTTTGCGTAGCATTCGAAGTAGCTGTTTGCCCTTGGCAATGTCGTCCTCGTCAAAGCCTCTGCTCTTATCATGGTTCCATCGGTCGCCAGGATGGCCTCGAATAATCACTCTCACCGCTTTGGCTAAGTCGGCGACTTGAGCGAAGCGAGTGATTTTAGCGAGCTTCGATTGGAAGTCTATTTCTTCTTCGAGATGCTTGACGCGCTTCTGGCGTTCCTTGTCAAATTCGTTGACGGTTTCAGTGAAATGGTCTTTGCAGAAGTCCATGTCGGCTCGATTGTGCATTCCAGTAACATGCATCACTTTGACTTCTTTCTCGTCATAGTGAGCATGATGTTCACACTTTCCCGTCTTTGATGGTTTGAATGTCCATTTCTTCTGTGTTTTGAGAGTGGCTAATTGTTTCTGTAAGGCTTCGAGCGTCATTGTTGTTCTTCCTCGGTTACAGGTGTAATGCGGAGGTCGACGCTAGGCTTGGTGGTTGGTATTCGGATGGCCAGCAGCTTCGCTTTGAGTGTTGGCACAGTTTCAAGGTCCAAATCAATCGTGCCCTGAAAGACGGACCCGGTTGAAGGATTTGTAACCTCTACAGTGAAATTTCATTCGTTTTCGCCTATACCGCATACTTACGGTATGCTATTTAGAGGGCGTGGTTTGAGTGGTTACAGGTGTAGACGCAGTTACAGGTGTAGTCGGCCATATGATGGCCGCGTGAAAGTTTGGGTCGTGCATCACGTATTCAAGTTCTTCAATCCAAGTTCTGAAGGCTTTGAGGTCAGGCCTTCTTGGACATGTGTAGTCAGGAATGAATCTTCTATGAGGTATATCATTGTCGCGTGCGTTTGACGGTGTAACCCGTGGAGTCAAAACAGAGGCTAGGTTGAATGCGGCTCTAGCCTGGCGATATTGCTGATTTGCGAGGGCATTACGGAACATTCGGCGTAGAGCTTTGAGTAATACTATGCGGTCGCTTGGCCTCATGAAAATGCGAATTGGTTCAGAGCTAGTCCAGAATGGTAAATCTGTCATCTTGCTCACCTGGATAAAAGTGACATGCAAAGTGCTTTGACGACAGATGTTGCCGTTGACGTCGGATAACTTCGGTTTTTGTGCCTTGCAGCTTGTACTCGCTAGGGAAGCCCATGGCGCCAGCGAATAAGTCGACTGCGTACACTGGCGTCAAAGATGTAGTGGACGTTCTAGGGACAGGCAAGCATATGGAACCTAGCTTGCAGGGTACAGGTGAACGTGTGTCACGTTTCACTGTTCCACCCTCCCATTGTGGGCTGTCTTCCCCACGTTCCTTACACCTGTAATGGACTGGATCATTTCCGTGTCGCCTTTGAAGGTAGCGAATGTATCGTGAGTGTTGCTGAGAGCCAGCGTTGGGCGTGGGTGCAGTATTCGATTTTGCATCTGGCGCATATGAAATGGTAGTGTTTGAGTTTGCCCGCGAGTTTTTCGTTGCGAACAGTTATGCGGCGAGTGTGTTTTCCGCAGTCTGGGCAAAGGTTGCTCGACTCTTCTTCATCGTCCTCTTCAATGGATTCGATTGCAGATACAGTCTCAGCAGTTGGCTGAGCTCTAAGAATGGTGGATTGAAGTTCCAGCATTTGTTCGAAGTCAGTTGGTTTCGTGCGTGGTGTATTGATAGGAAGTGTCATGCCGGCTAGGGGTATGTTTACAGATTCTCCTACGATGATGAATTCGCCGCGTCTGAGGCCTCTCACGAGGGTGACTTCTGAGCCCGTTACGTAGCGAAGAGCTCGTATGGAGCGGAGATCTAGCGGATTGTCCATGTTGAATAGTATGGCTGTGTTGCATTGGCTTCTGACATCAGTTGCGAGCCTCACCATTTGCTGGACGACTGAGAATAGACCTACACCGAATTTGACCATTCTTTTCGAGAAGGTGGCCAAGATTCGGCCTGATTGCATTTGGTCCGGTGACGATTTGAAGATTCTGTTGAGAGCGTAGACTTCAATCTCGTCAACCGTGATTATGAAGGGTGGATATTTCAGGCGTTGCTTGGTTTTGCGGTTCTCTTCGTAATCACGTTCTTTTTCTTTCTTGATTTTTTCGAGGATTTTCGTGAGGATTGCTGCTTTTTCGGAGTCCGTTAGGGTTAGCATGTCAACGATGACTGTTCTTCGCTCCTTTAGCGAGGCTAGGATTTCGTCAGGGTCTCTTGCTAAGATTGCTCCCGTGAGGTTGGTGAATTCGCCTTGAGTATCAATGATCAAGTGCGGGATTCGTTTGCTGATGAGTTGCTCGGCTACTGAGATGTTGAGATGCGTTTTACCTACCTGAGTTTTGCCTGCGACTAGAACGTTTCTGAAAAGGCTGTTGACGCGGAGGTTGATTAAGTTGTCTTTGATGTCCTTGCCAATCTCGATGAAGACGCCGCCTCTTTCAACCTCAGTCGTGTAATAGTGGAGTTCGGTGAAGGGTGGTGGCACATAGGTACTTGGTTTTATGACTTGGAAGTGTCCCTGGGGGCCCCTGTATGGCCATGATTCAACCTTTGTTACTCGGACAACGACTTGCTCGTTGCCAAGGTTGTAGTAGAGAAGGTCGTCTTTCTTGATTCCGAGTGAAAGGTCTGCGACTCCGCTTTGCGAGGTTGCTTTTACGATTTTTCCAGCTACTTCACTCATGTGTACTCTCTCCTCGTTCGGATTTACGAAGCCACATCATGCTCGCCATAGTGGTTCCCATTTTGCCCATGTTTCCTTGATTTTTTGGAGTTCCCTGACGATTGGGGTTTTGTGCGGTGATGCGTAGAGGTAGGCTAGGCCTCTTGAGGCGGGTTCGGTTAGGACGTGGCATATTTCGCAGGTGGCTGAGAAGCTGACATGTCGACAGGGACGGCATAATCTTGGGTAGCCGGCTGCTATTTTGCGTTGTAGTGCTTCAGCCTCTTTCATCTGTTCGTTCAGCGTTCTAAGAATGCTTTCGACGTAGCGTTTAGGCTGTAGGGTGTACGTTACACCTGTACGTTGCAGCCAGCCGTCAGATGTCAACTGATTGAATGCGTCCTTGATTGCGCTGTCTGGTCGAACAATTTCCAGTTTGAATTCATCCTGAGTCATGTGTTTTCGTTCAATCATCAGGCCAAGTACTACGCTGTCTAGTGGTCGGATTGTTCGTAGGGCCCTTAGGATTATTTTGTTCTGTGAGCCTGCCAGTCGCATGCGAGCTCGTACAGCTGGCCTAAGTAACATAAAGCGATCGAGGGCTTGTCGAAGCATGGGTCTTGTATCCACATCGTAGCTGTAGTGAAATGCTCTTCGGCCGTCATTTCTCATTCTGCCAAAGGCGCCGTCGATTCCGTCGTGTTCTTTCAGATGTTTTGTGATGGGTGCTGCGAATTTGAGTATCATGCGTTGGTTAAGTCCCATGAATCTGACGTGGAAACAGGCGGACCAGGCTTGCCATGGGGCAGTAGAATGTTTATGCTCCTTGCCATCTGGACCTATGTAGTAGGTTTCATTCCATTGTGAGATGGCGCTTGAGCATCGCATTGAGGAGAGGTACCCTTCAACGAACCAGTGCATCAGTTTTTCGTCCCGGCGAATCCAGTTCGGTATGTTCTGGTGGAGGTCTCTGCTGGGTCTCCATCGGCCTGACCCTATCCGTTGAGGCTTGACGATTTCTAGTCCAAACTTACACAGAATTGCTAGAAGTATTTTCGAGTAGACCGCCACATCTGTAAAGCCGATTATTCGCGCTCCAGTAGGACGCCGACGTCGGCGTGTGATTGGTTGCTGGCCGACTACACCTGTAAGATTGCGACTCATCCAGCTGATCACAGCGGGGTCGGTGGCGAAGTGCAATTCGCGACCGCAGAGTCCACCAGAGCCGAAGAATAGACCAATCAGAAAGGCGTGGCCATAGCTAGGGGTGACTGGTAAGTGGAGCTGGAGGTCTCGAGCTGGACCTGCGTTGCCACGAATCTGTCGAACCTTCCTTTGTAATTTGAGCAATTGCCGCCGATTGTATCGTCTGCGAAGGTCGCCTATCGAAGATGACGAGCCATCCGTGAAGGTAATAATGGATTTCGGAGGCACGTCCAGAATAGTAAATTCTCGCTCAGTCACTAGCCGACTCATTTCGCCGCCCTTTCTTCCGACTCTTAACAAGCTTAGCCTTGATGGCTTTGTGGTAGCGTAGATCTTCCAACCCGTGGCGTCCCTGGACAGTCAAAAAATCGGCGACGCTGACGTAGGTTGTTCCCTCAATTTCCACCTTAATTTCGTCAACTAATATTTTGTTGATGGAGATTGAGGCGGTGCTCTTAACTTTCTTTGTACTCATGGTACACACGTTTCCTTGCCTTGCGGTATGCTTACGGTACCCTATTTACCCTGCGATAACAGGGACTACAGGTGTAGGGTTCACTAGCCATCGAACCTCGTATTCCGCATGTACGAAGCCGAGGTTGGTGAGGTAGCTATCCAGGATGACGTCAGTTGGTATCCGTTGAGCTATGACTTCAGCATGATTGATACTCGCGAATTGCTTGGCGACGTGTCTTGAGAGGCTTCCGCTCATAATTACCCGGTCCGGGTCGTTATCAGCGCGTTTCCAGACGCCAAGCATAGGTGAGTGATCGGAAACGTATGCGTTGTCTCTCTTTGCTCGAAACACGTCTAGTGAGCGCCCTATGTGGTCTATCAGGTATTGCTGCGTGAATTCGGCTTGCCTTTGCGCCGCGAGAGCTGCGAAGTTTGTCTCACAAATTAATGGAGATGTGTTCAAATTTTTCAGAGATTTACCTCGCAGTCGCATGTGAATTTCGAGAACCCACAGCATCTTTGGTGGGATAATTGTTTGCCAGTTTCGATTCAGCCTTTGCGCCGCGTAGGCGTAGTATGGGATTGTGTCCGTTTCTGAACTGTCGTAATCGTATGCGAAGGCGGCGAGTCGAATTATTCTAAGCGCTTTCTCCGCATCTTCTTTTGCTCGGTATTGTTTCACGAAGAAATCGTGTTGGATTCTGTCAAGTTGACGTGAAGGTTTCGGTATAGTTTTTACGTCCACCAACTCAATCACTTCCCGACTTGGCCATGGCCATGAGGCAGGCGGCGATTCTGCGAATTTCCTTGTTGCTAAGTCGGTTTTGAAGTTGGAAGTAGATTTTCACAGCCTCGCCATGTGGCGTCAACTTAGCGCGGACCGGAAGCTGCTTTGTGTGCCTTGCGTGGCATGTCCACTTCGCTCTGAAGAGTCGCCGTTTCCGTGTCACGTACTGTTTGTAATGTTGACCGTAGTATTCAACTTCGGCGCCACAGTGCTTACAGTGCTTCATGAAGTTACACCTGTACGTTTCGTTGAACGGCGCTTAGGCTTGGGTTCTGCTGCTATGGTTGATACTTTCAGTTCGAGTTTGAGCGCGAAGACCCTGGCGTCGAAGCCTTTCGGCCGGGTTATCTTGTAACCTTCATGTTCCACGATTTCTTGGCCTTCAATGACTTCCTTCGCGGGTTTCAGGTTGGAATCTTGCACGAATATGATGTGCTTACAGTCGCCGTTTTCGTTGAACGTGTCCGGTCTGTCTGGGCGATTATGCCATCTAATCCAAGCCCAACAGCCGCATTGCCAAGTTTCGTCAAAGAGTCGGCTGACAGTGTACTTCGCAATTTCGCCAGTTTTCTTGTCGATTCTTCCGGTGAGTGATTCGACTTTCCATTGGGCGGCGTAGCGGCCTTGTGAGCGTCCTTGCGGGGTTATCATTGTGGGAGGGCTCATCACGATCTTACACCTGTAGCCAACCGAAATGTCTGTGCTTCTTGTACGCGCCCATCTGCAAAATCTCTGATAGAATCGTTTCTTCAGCTTCCAAAGTTTTCACCTTAGATGATTAGGTCAATGGTTAGGAGAATGAGTACGATTTTGATTCTGTATGATAGGGGTGCGTCTGAGTTCCAAGTCAGTATGATTTGGGGTAAGGTCGAAGTCGGAATAAGAAAGGTCAGATCGCTACACCTGTAAGGGTGCATTGTGTTGCGTTTTTGTCCTCGCGTACTCGCATGATTGAGGGGTGTCTGTAGCCCCAATCTTTCAGGCGTCCGTTATGTCTGACTTCGATAACTACGAAAGGTTCAACGTAGATGTTTTCCTTGTCGAAGCCGATTTGGTGTTTCAGCAAGAGTGCTCCGAGTTTATGTTTGAGTTCGACGCTTAGACCGCTTGCGGCGTGGCTGTAAGCCCGATATGGGCGGCCTGTTACCGGGTCCGTGTATGTTGGGTCATAGTATCCGACTAGGAAAGATTCAGCAATCGGGAATGATTTTGTTTTCCGAATTCCGAGAATAACTACGTCCTCGGTTTGTTCGAACTTCAATTTCGCCCAAGCGTAGTTTGAGTACGTGCTAGTTTCAGGTTTGACTATCACGCCCTCTAAGCCTTGCTGAACTTTCGCGGTGAAAGCATCTTGAATTTGCTGCGCGGTTTGAAGCGTTTCGTTATCGGCTAGCTGAACGCGACTGTTGGGACTTGGCACTAGGATTTGGTTAAGAAGTTTCCAGCGCTCCGAGTACGATAAGGTGCGCAGGTCTTGGCCGTTGAAGTCTATGACGTCATAGACCACGTGCATCATGCCATCGCGGTTTGTGCGATTGTTTAGGAAACCGTTCTCAGAATCATAGAATCTTGCATTAGGCGTCATTATGAGTTCTCCGTCAAACGTGGCCGTTTCGACTGTGGCTTGAGAGTTCTCAATGGCCAGCTTCAAGTAAGCGCCAACGGTGGGAAGGGAGCCGTGAAAGGCGTGGCGGTTGGTGAACATTACACCTGTACGCGTGACTTCCGCGAACATGCGTTCTCCATCGTACTTTGTTTGAACGAAGTACGGAGGTTTGCGGCTGTGAAGGAAAGCCTCTAGCCCCGCAGGTTCGACTAGCTTCGGGCAAGTGTGTGCGACTTGAAGCGTGGAGAGCAAGCGCCTTACACCTGTACCTGTAGTTCGATTGGTTGAAGGCGAGCGCGTTCTTCCGGTGTCAAGAAAGCCTCGTATAGCCTAGCGAGCCGTAAAAGGTCGTTGTCTGAGAGGTCTTGGCCGCACTCACAAAATTCAATGTCGTCCCTAGCAGACAGGTTAACGTGCTTACCACATTGAGGACAGACTTCATCATAGTCGTATTGAAATTCCATGTCCTGTTTAGCTTGAAGGTCTTTAGCGAAGTAACTTGCCGGGTCGCTCAATCCCCATCACCAATAGGGTCTTGATTATCTTCGTCGCCGGGTCTAGGTCCATCGCCAAGTGCGTCCGGGTCGGGAAGCCACCAGTCCTTGTAATGGAACATGGCGTACACCTGTAGATCGAAAAGAAGGGAAGTGAGCGGAGATGTGGCGCTCACTTGAGTTCTTAGATTTCTTCGATTACGCTGGCCGTTGCTGTGTTCGGATTGTCAACTTCGCTAGAAGATGAGTCTTGCGCGTTGACTGGCATCCAGTGTTTCAGTTTCTTGCGTTCTCTAACGAGGAATCCGAGCATTACGAATTGGCCGTCAGGCCTTACAATCGGCACTAACAGCAAGTTGTAGTCTTTGTATCCTTTGCGTAACACGATTTTGCATACGGCTGCGGTCTGTGCTGTGCGTAGGTGCTGTCCGTACTTCCATAGGCTGCCTTGCATGTTACTAGAGAAGAATTCGTATTGGTGTTCAATGAGAAATTCGCTCTCAATTTCTGCACGCGGAACTTCTTTTAGCACACGTATTTGTTTCGTCATTTCGAATGGGCGTGTTTCCGTTTCCTTGCCGTCTATCGCAGTAAAGTCGTGGACCATGCTGCTGTCGTACTGCTTTCCTTCGGCGTCAACCCAAACGCGCTTGTTATCTTCATACATGGCTTTCTCGCGCACTTCAATCCATTCAGGATTTTCAGGCGTTCCGCGATTGATTTTATGGGTGCGGTGTACCTTCGCGTCAAGTTCTGCTGAATCTACTTTGTCCCATTTCACATCAATCGAAAGGGACATGCCCACTTGTTCAACAATCAGTTTTCCGCCTGAATAGCGCGGCGTCTTAACCTTCGAGTCTTTAACTTCGCCCGTTACCTGTTGAAGCTCGGCCTTGAGAGCCGAAATACGAGCCTCAGAGGTCACGGCCTTTGTTACTACGTTCTGCTTTGACACATCGTTCACCTTACCAGAAAGACAGGCGCACACGGAATATAAGCGTACCGCAGAATTACCGCAAACACGAAAGCGCCTTACACGCGTAACCGATTGAGCTGAAGGCGTCACCAGCTGATGACATCGACTACACCTGTAAAGACTGGAATCAGGTTCAAATATACACCTGTAGGGGTTGATCCGGATCAGGCCCCAGGGCCCAGTCTCCTCTGGTAAACACGTAACGCGTGCGAAAAAATATTGGGATTGTATTTGCAATTCAGTTAGGATTGCTGATTAGATTTTCCAATTTCTCCAAAACAACAACGTGTGTGTTTGGCGTCAAGCGTCAAGCGCGTGGCTTGGCGATATGGAGCGCGGCACGTGACTCGGATAATTATGGAGCGGTCCATAGCGTACGCGGAGCGGTGCATACGCGGCGCTAAGTGTCTAGGCTCACCGCTAGGCTCACCGCTAGAGAGTACGCGGCTAAGTCTGCGCTATCGCTCAAAGAAATTCTACATGAGCCAAGTCAAACGCTCGCAAAAAAAGAGAGAGTGCGAGCGCGGCTAACCGCAGAGCCGCCGCTCGCTTCCAATCGGACAAACCGGAGCGCACGTTACGCCTAGTTTCTCCATGCCGTCTTTAATCGCTTCTAGGGTTTCGTCTTTCTGTGTGCTCCAATCTGTAGCCCAATTTGTGTATGTTAGTGTCCCGTCCGGTTCTATCGTTATGGACACTTGGCGCGGTTCGCTAAACTGTTTGGCGCTCAACGACTTTCGCTTCGCTCTCATTGGTGCGTTGAATCTTCGCGTCCTTGACGACTATCCCCGCTTTGTCGAATATGGTTTTGAGTGTGGTAAGGCAAGTGTCCCCTTTGAAACCGCGAGTTTCCGAGTGTATGGTCCCGTCTTTGTCCACTGTCAAGAATATTTCTCGCTTCATTGTTTCTTCACCGTCCCTAATCGGTAAGCTGTATGGCTATTGAGCCGTTCGCGGTTTGCTGCATTTGGACGTTTGTAAATCCATGAGCTTTTGCTGAGAGTACGGCCGCGATTGCTAGATAGACCTGTTTGAATTGGGTTTGCACTTCGTTGAAATGTTTCTCCGAGCCGTAAGGGTCGCCATAGAATTGTAGTTCTCCGTCCTTGTCAATGAAGATACTCATGCCGCGCGATAGTTGTTTGTCCTTATAGACAAAATCCGCTTTGTGCTCGTAACCGCTAAAGTCTTTGTACGCTGTGGCCGCTTCCGCTCCGTCTTTCGCTCGGAGCTTAACCAAGTAGTCAAGCGCCATCTTCAAGACTTCGCGGTTAGCGTTCTTAATTCCGGTAGCGTATCGTCCTAAGTGCGACATTGTTTCTATTCACCTTCTTTCTTTGCGCTTTGTGTTTTTTCGCGTTCTATGAATTCCGTTATCTCGGCGTTCAATCGCTTAGATTGAGCTTCGAGAAGTGCGCTGTGCGCTCCAGCTGTGGACCGCGCCTCTTTGATGAAGTCGTTAATCTTCTCCATACGGACCTTGAGGTTTAAGGTGCGGCTCTCAATGGCTTTCTTGAAATGGTCTAATGTTACTTCCGAGTGTTGAACGGTCAACGCGAGCGTGGCCGCTTCTTTTACCAGTAGTTCAATCTCCGCGCCTGTCCATAGCGTTGTAAGTTTCACCAACTCAGCCATTTCCGCGCTGTCCGGTTCGCGTAAGGGTTTCGATAATGGAATTCTTCGCATAACGCTTGAGTGTACGCGGAAGATTTCGCGCCGCGCTAATTTGTCCGGTGGTAGAACGGGAATCAACGCGTCGAACCGTCCCGCTCGTATGCTGTCTATATCGCAATCTATCAAGCGGTTTGTTGCTGCTATGACTATGGAGCGCCGTTCATCATCACCGAGCCAGTCCATGAGCATATTTTGAGTGCGTCTTTGTACGCCGCTGTCTGTGGCCATAACCGAGCCGCGCTTTAGCAGTAGTTGGTCTATCTCGTCCACGAAAACTATGCAAGGCGCGTTCGCTTCGGTCATACGGATTAGTTGGCGAATTGTGCGCTCGCTTTCTCCAACTATTCCCTTGAATATGCTGCTAGAATCTACCTTGATGAAAGGTAAGTGTGCTTCTTTCGCTAGTATCTTGGCTCGCAGACTTTTTCCCGTTCCGCCTAAACCGAATTCGATAACGCCGCGTGTTGGTTCTAAGTTCCATGTCCTCGCGGTTTCATTGTCTAGCATACGGATTAGAAACTCATTGTAGAATTGCTTAAGCTCTGGATAGCCGCCGAGCGCTTCCCATCCGTACTTGGGATAAACTAATTCGCACCCTGCCGCTTTTAGTATCTTGACTTTGGCGCGTGTCACGAAAGACGGGTCTATGGTGTGCGTTCTCCAAATTGACTCAAGTAAAACGCTCTCGGTATCGTGAATATTCATTCCGCTTGTTTGCTGTGTTATGGCGTTCGCGTCAACTTTCCGTAAGTCTGCGTAAGCGCCGGAGAACTCTTTCATAGTGCTTTGTATAATCGCTTGGCGTTCTGTCCAAGTGCTGAAAGGTGGTTCGATAATCTGTGTTTGTCTGCGTGTGTGTTCATCGAATAGCGCCGCGTTTGGTGTTACGACAAAGACGCTTGAGCAATTTGTGATAATGTCCTCGTCTAAGCTCCATGATTGAAGCGCTAGACTAAGAGCTTTCGCGCTTTCGTCATTGGTTACGCCTGTAAAAACTGCGATTGTTGGAACGGTTCGCAGAAAGGTGTCCATAGTTCCTATTGCGTCATGGAACGAAACGCGGTCTTGTTGCTGTGTTGGTGCAAAAGGATTAGGCGCTCCGGTTGTTGCTTCCGGTCTAAGCGGTGTCCACTGTTTGTTAACGAATTCGGACGCACCGCGCCAAGTGTCAATAATGAACTTACGCGGCTCGTGCGCATTGTCGTTCCCGCTCGCGTCTTTTCCGGTCAAATCGCCGAGCGCTACAGAAAGTTTTGGCGCGGTTGGTTGCCGAGATCGCCGCGAGCGTGTTGTTTCTTGTTCTTCTTCCGCGCTCACGCGGATGAACTTCATTGATTCAACGTATTTCTTGAGTTGTTGGAAGCGTTTGAAGTCTGCCGTTTCGAATAGGTACGCGGTGGTCCATACGGCGCGTCTAGTGTGCAGAAAGAGGTCTTGCCAAGTTTCCGGTGTACCGTTTGTCAATTTCATTCACTCGCTTTTCGAGCTATGGCAATTTCCTTATGGAGTGCTCTAGTTCTCGGTGTTATGCTCAGTGGTTCGCTTACTTCAAGTTCTTTCATTAAGGCGCGTGCTCTTGGCGTCAAATCGGTGTTTAGCATACGTGTGACTTGGCGAAGTGTTTCTTGTGGTGAAAGGTTGGCGACTAAACCGAAATGGTGTTTGAGTGCTTGGCTCGCTTCCGAAACTCTGCGCTCTCGCTCGGTTTCCGGTGAAGTGTACGCTTCTAAGAGCGCTTGAGCGGTGGTTATGTCGTCAACTATCGCGCATTCAATTCCTAGACTCTCAGCTGTGGCTTTAATCTCTCTCAGTCCATTAGCTGCAACCACTGGATTTTGTCTTGCCACTTCCGGTGTTATTCCTTCAATGACGCCGCTTAGTCGTTTCTCTAGTTCTCGGACCGCGCTCTCGGTAACGTGTCTTTTTTCTTCCGCTATGTCCCGCTCCATTTTTGCAAGTGCGTTCCTTTGCTTTTCGTTAATCGCTTCCAGTCCCGCACGTTCGCGAGCTTCTAAGAAGTCTTTGAAGTACGCGAAGTCAATGTTGAACGGTGAAAGCTCAAGACTCGCGCGTTCCGCTAATGAGGGAATAGTGATGTCTGTGGAAAGGCCTTTAGAGCCTAGATACTCGCGGACTTTTCGCTTTCTGTCGTCACGGCTCGCGAGATAGGTCCGTATGTCATTGTCTAGTTTCTGAAGTTCTTGTACGTATTTCTCTTGAAACTCTTGCTGAAGTGGTAGCACACGGTCTAATGGTACGAGCCATACGGATTTAGTGCCAAGTTTCTGTAAACAAATCGCATAGTGCGGAATTAGGGTTTGATAAACGCGTGCGCGTATGCTAGTGAAGCGTTTCGTTAATTCCGGTGGAAGCTCCGAGAGAACTTTCCCGATTTCGTCAATTATTGGCTCGCTATCGTTGAAGCGTCTTATGACTAAGTGCTCGCTCGGTAAGTGGACAGCTTTGATTAGAAAACCTTTGAGCGCTATACTCGCTTGACTACTCAACGCTATTCTATCCTATGTAATTCTTAGGTGGTTTGCTGGCCGCGTTGTTTGTTAGGTGTTCTCCGCTCTCGCTTTCTTCCGGTTGTGGATTTGCAGACATTAAGTGCAGGTTTCTGTCAACATCAAGCGCCGCACTTAGCAAAATCTTCGCGGCTGTAGAATCAGAACCTAAAGCAAAACCGCGAGCGGTTTCTGCGAGTGTAGTTTCTGCGCTCGTACTGATTACCGCGAGAACTTTCTTATCGGTGTCCGTCAAATCTTCCGGTTTCTTGTCTAGTAATGGCTGAAAGAGTGCTCGAAACGCTTCCGTCATTTTGTTTGATTCTTGTCTAAGTGCCGTTACCGTTTCATTGACGCGCTTCGCGGTTTCGAAGTCTAGGCCTATCTGTTGAAGCTGCAATTCAATAAGCTGTGTTTTCGCTTGCTCAATCTTATCCAGTAAGTCTTTCGACGCGGACAAATCGTTCAATCCTCTTTCGCTTTCACGGCAGTTTCTTCGACTTGCTCTTTCGAGCGGAGAAAGGTTTCCGCTGCATCCGAGGTCTTAGCTATGGTAAAGTCACATTCCGGGCAGTTGAAAGTGTAGAAGTCGCCCGGCACTGGTTGGTCCGTTTCAGATTCTATAGTGTCTTGGTACTCGTCATAATTGTCGTTTCCAGTATCGTCTATGGCGAAGTCGTTTTCTTCATCGAGCGTTATGACGTGTACGCTTGTAGTTCTGCGTACACCGATTAGGTGGTTAATTGTTTCCTTGCACTCAGGGCATGTTGGCAAATCTAAGCGCCGCCTTGTGGATAGGATATGTTGAAGATTCTACGCGCTAGTTCAAGGACTAACCGTTTTGTTTCCAATTCGGACATAGCAATAATGTCTTGTCCGCTCATAACGTCCTCCGGGCTTTTTCCGGTGTCCTCGCGTACTAGAAGCTCGTTTTGGTTATTCGTTCCTAGAACGAAGAACTTCATAGCGTTCACCTGTAAGCGGTGCGTTGTGCGTTGTTGGGTTTGACTTAGTTGTTTTGCCAGCACGTGCGGTTTTGTTCTCGGAGCTTCCGAGCCAGTTTTAGCCGTACGCGTCTTTCCGCTCTCTCGCGTGCGAGTGCGCCACTGATTAGCGCGTTCGCTTCTTTGAATAGTGCCGCTTTCTTTTTCGTGTCCGTGTTCTTGACGTGCATAAGTTCTACTGCGTCAAGGGTCCAACATAGACGGTTATCCAGTGTTGGGCTAACCGGGTTGTGGTAGTATTTCGCATAGTCGCGCTCGGCTTTGCGTTGTGCTGCTAGTGCGGCTCTTTCGCGACTGGCTTTCTCGGCGCGTGCGACTCTCTCGCACTTGGAGAGAAAAGATTCGACGCGCTCGAAGCTAGAGGCGTATTGCGCTCTTAGCTCAGAGTCAGACATTTCCAGAATATCAGCGCTTGAGGTCGCACCGCTCCATGCAGAGCGGAAAACAGGTGCGAGCACTTGCGCTGTCGCTTGGTTTCGGAATTGTACGTACACACGTTTCACCTGTAAGCTAGAGCTACGTAAGCGTTTGAATATAAGCATTTGACGGCTACCGCAGACTTACCGCACCGCTAAACCGGAATTATACATACGCCAAGTGGTGAATAACGGTTTACCGCACCGCACTAGGTACGCTCTCGCGTGCCGCTCCATAATTCCGCCAAGTCGCCGCTCCGTACACCTGTAAACCATCGCCGCCTCGCGTTCTACGCAATCCGCGCCAAGTCACACCAAAAGCCAAGATTTGCACCAAAAGCTGTAGAAATTGAAAACAGGGGTACGGGTGCCAATTTGCAATTTTCTAGCAAATTCTACGAAAATTGCGAAAATCTTGTAGCAAAATCGGCACAAAATCTGATGCAAAATGGATGAAAAAGTCTAGCACATTCATGTCGGGAGTTGTTCGGCTTCGATGATTTGGTGGGGTTGTTCGTTGTTCTCGAAGCGCTTTAGCCAGTTATGATTAGGGCAGAGAAGTTGGTATTTGTTTTTCTGCCCGTGGAGAATTGATTGCAAGACATGTTGATAGTAGTGTGTCCCATACTTACGGATCTCTAGTAGGCCATGGCCCTTGACATGGTCAATTTGCAGAATTCTGCTATCAGAACAACTACAGCCAGGCCAAGAACACTTTCCTCCAAGTAGTCTAATCACTTCAAGTCTAGCTATTTTCTCGTAGGCGTACTTGCCTCTGCGAGCAAGGCGATATACCTCCATACGATCCGGATGCGCTCTTACCCACTCTTTGTATTGTTGTCTCACACATGATTTACAGATCCTATTTCCTTTTGCTGCTAGACTTGGAAACCAGTTTATCTCTACATGCAGTTCTACCTCGCAAACTCGGCAGACGGGGCTTTGCTGCGTTGAGAGCAGCTCTTGAGTCATTTTGACTCTCCGAGTTCTTTGATGATCAGCGTTTCTATAAGGTCGGAGAGGTCCTTATCCATCTGAAGTGCGTGCATCTTGAATTTCTTCCACAAGCTAGGCTTAATTTTGATGCTGGTAGTTACACGACTCTCTTCATGGCGAGCCATGGTTCGCCATGAGTATTATGGTATTATATAAATTATAGACGGACTATGAGGCTAAGGACGTGACTAAAAGAGGACTAAGAAAAAAATGGGAGAGAGGTTTGTTGCCTAGAGGCCGGGGATTTTGTTGATGCCGAAGGCTTTGTGAGCCATGAAGAGGTATGCTATGATGATCAGGTTGAAGATGATGGCGAAAACATTCAACGTGAATAGCGAAACGAAGATTCCGAGTACTTCAGCGCCGAGGTAGATCCACCAGGCGGGGCCCCAACTGTACCATAACCCAAGTCCTATGAAGAGGTAGACTACGGCGAGTATCCAGTATTCTCCTGCGAGTGGGGTTAGGGGTGGGAAGATCTCTGAGCTGACGGGTAGTATGGCGCCTTTGCTTGCGAGGTATGCTCCGATGATGGTCATTACGCTAAGTGTCATTACGCCTACTGCGAGTATGCTGGCCCAAAGTGTTCGTTTCCCAGGTCTAGCTGCGGCCGCTGCGCCTAGGAGAACTATGCTGAAAGCACTGATGAACGCTAAGATTGCTGTCAACGTGTTGGGCCCGGGAGAAGTAAACCCAGGCTGTACGGAAGGCGACAGCTGGAATGGGGGAATCAAAGCTAGGTTATTGATGGGAGCGAAGGCCACTGGGTAAACGATTTTGTCGCCGAAATAGAAGAAAACTCCTGCGAGCAGAGTCAGAATGACGTTGCCGATCTCACCGACCTTGGCGTTTCTTACGTAGATGACGATGTAGGCGATGACCACGAAGAGAAGCATACCGGAGAAGTCAGCTGCTAGTTGAGAAGCCCATCCTGCACTCATCAGTGCGGCGAAGAGGCCGATGGCTGTGCCCATGGCCAAGATCCATGACCAGTCACCCGTCTTGTACCGTTTCTTACTCTTCTCTTCTTCGTTTCCACGCATCGCATTCTTGAGTAGACTGTCCAAAGACATTTTCCAGGTTCACCGACAGAAAAATAGGCACATTTACCCAGGGAACCGGAACGATTCTATCGAGTCCTCGCTCCGCAGGACGGACAAGTCCCTCGGTCCGGAAACACAAACCCACATTGACGGCAGACCATTGGACATCTCTAGCTGAAGCGTTTTTCGAAGTTCTCTAGCGCTTCATCACTCAGCTTTTCCCACGCCTTCAGGTCTTCGTGAAGTGCGGCCAAAATCTTATTTCTGGTCATTTCTCTACTTCCCAAAACGCTTGATGAACCACCGTAAATTCAGTCGAATAGCTACACCTGTAACGTTCACGTTTTTCTACCTCTACATCGAATCCTTCTTTTCTGAGGAAGGCCGCTAAACCCAGCTTAACCAATCTGTGCGAATCACTTTCAGTCAAGGACTTTTTTCTTCTTCCTTTCCAAAAGTTCCTTTCCGTAAGGGGTGATTTCGTATAAGCCTCTGGCTGGTGTTTGGACGAGTTCGAGTTCGAGGAGTGTTACGAGAACGTTGCGAACTGTTTGCGGAGTAAGTTTGAGTTCTTCCGCTATCATTGTAGGAGTGCTTCTGGCCTTACGGTGAATGGCTTCAAGGATTTGAGTGGCTGCCAAACCTATCTGTGGTGTCATGGCAGTACGCTTCATACTATTAGTTGTAAGGACAATATATTTATACTTATGTTAGATACTTATGTAGCATAAGTAGTGATTCGAATGTCGACTGAATCTGGAACGAATGGTGCGAAGCAGTATGGTCTACGGTTTGTTATTGCCCTTGTTTTGATCGTTGGGGCGGCTTTGGCGATTGCTTCGGCTTCCTTGACTGCGGTGTATTTTGTGACGAATCCCGTGTTTACTACGGTGACTTCCTCAACGACGGTAACGAATACTGTGACTTCTGTGCAGAGTACGACTTTCACTCAGACCAGTTTCGAAACGGTGACGACGACCAGCCAAGCCAATCAAGTGAATCAACCACCCTACTATGGGAATCCTAACTACCAGTGCCAGTATCCGAACCAGTACCAATGCTATCCTAACTACCAGTGTCAATACCCGAATCAGTATCAATGCTACGGCCAGGGCCAGACTCAACAGATCTACGGCTACCTAGCTCCAAGCCAGGTGGCTGGCAGCTGCATTTACTTGACGAACACGAACACCGGGTTCACATACGCCCTTTACAATCAGTACGGCAACATGCTTACCAATTTCCCAACCGGGTACATAACGGCCTACGGCACAATCCCGTATAATCAAAGCAACTACCCGTGCACCGGAATCCCGCTACTCGTAACCAATTTCTAAGGGTGAGGAACCTGCACGCAATAGTGAGTTTTGACATACGGAAGGTTTTCGATGCGGCCACAGCGCCAGTCATGGAACGATACTTCTCAAAACAGATTGACGCGGCTCAAGCCTGTAAAGAACTCCACTGGCCACAATCAGTCTGGGAAAGAGCCATGAGCGGAATCATCAACGCCGTCAGAAACAACGAGAATCTAGGCCACATAGCTACGCTCTCAGATGAAGAGGCCACCTGAACTTGAGTGAAGACATAGCGATAAGTGACATTGCTATCGAGAAGAAGCTGCTTATCCGCGCCGACCCAGAAGCCAACATAGCGACACTGAAGCCTAGCATCAAAGAGAGAGGCCTCGACTATGCGATATCTGTGCGCCGGGCACCCCCTGACTTCAACTGGAAAGACACTGTTGAAGAGGTTCAGAAACCGTACCTACTCACCAAAGGCTATTGTCGACTGAAAGCCTGTGAGGAGCTTGGACAGGATAAGATCAAGGCTGACGTCAAAGACATGGACGGGAAAGCCGCGATTCTTGAAACAATCAGCGAGAACTTGGACCGCGCCAATCTCAGCCCCAAGGAAGAGGCATTGGCTTTCAAGGCCGCAATCATGTCAGGCTGGAAAATACCTGAACTTGCCAATAAGCGCAATGTGAAACCTGAATGGATTGAACAGCGCCTGGCCATCCTCAACCTTGACAAGCAAACACAGGAATTTGTTCACGAAGGAAAACTGGGTCCAAAAGTCCTAGAAAAAGCGGTCTTCCCTGTGCCCAAACCGATTCAAGCCCTAGTCGCAAGAGAAATCGTCACAGAAGGATATGACCTTCGCGAAGCAGAATCACACGCCAACAGAAGAACACAGCAATACGAAGATGAACAAATATTCCAAGACCTTCTGGCCAAGAGCGAACACAAGAAGTGCCCCACCTGCAACAAACCCGCCTCACGTAAAAGCACCAGATACGGACGACAGTACGCCGCATGCAAAGAAGCCGAATTCGATTACGGTGGGCGACATGAATGGAACCTCAACACAGGCAAAACAGCTGCAGAAGAATCGGAAGAGCAACGGAAGAAAGAGAAAGAAGAGAGAACGAGAACCACCACAGAAACCAAGGACACGACGCCACACTTAACGCACTCTTTCCGACTTCCTGTACCTGCAAGAGTTCTCCACCAAGCATTCCTCAAAGAAGCTGTCAACATCGGCCTGCGGCAGCTTAAGCAAGGCGCGAAGAAGAGCATTGAACTCAGAATTGATGGAACGTACTATGGCGAAGGAGGCACACATATTTCAGTGGACGCACTCTCAGCCAACGGCCCTGTCATAAGCTCGGCAACACTTCACGAACCGAAAGGCATTACAGCAATCGACTTCGAAGAGAAAAAGTACAGTGATGGAAACTTAGTGAAGATAACGCCAAGCCACAACGCTACTACGCAGAATGGAATCGACCAAGAGAACGAACGCGTAGAAAAATATCTCCGAAGCCTCCCCGAAATCGCGGCATATCTCAAAACCCACAAGAAACAAAAAACCCTCTGACCTTCTTTCTTGGGTGAAAACTTGAGTCAAACAGCCACCGTAAACGGCTTCTCAGCATCAATCGACGCGAAGCTCTGGAAGAATGTGCTTAATGCGATCTCACCGCTAGTTGATGAAGTAGACGTTAACGCTACATCTGAAAGCCTCCGAATACAATCCATGGATCCGAGCCACGTTGCCTTAGTAAACTTCGAATGGAAGAAAGACGCTTTCATCGAATACCTATGTCCCACACCAATTAAGATACGTGTCAGCTTAACCAGCTTCATCAAAAAACTCAAAACTGCCACGGAAGGACAAAACCTCCAAATGAACTTCGACAATCAAACGAAGAAATTGACGCTGATACTGAAAGGAAAGTGGCAGTCAACGTACACTGAACCAACCCTAGACCCAGGCGACGAGGAAATACCTAGTCCCAAAGTCGCCTTCACCGTAAAAGTGCGAATGCTATCTTCCGCCTTCAAAAGCATCATTGACCAAATACAAACCGTATCAGACAACATTTGCCTATCTGCTAACCCTGAAAAACTCACCGTCACAGGCACATCAGAAATCAGCGGAGTAACCGTTGAAATCGACAAAGGAACCGATGTCCTCCTAGAGTTGGAAACAAAGGAACCGGAAGTGAAAGCCCTCTACAATCTTAATTACGTCACTGAAATCGTGAGCAACATCGCCGCTATTGCACCGATAATATCCGTGGAATTCGCACGCGCCTTCCCCATGAAAATCACCGCGGAACTTCCATACTCAGCAAGCCTTTCATTCTACGTCGCCCCACGCATAGAAGCTGAATAATTCCTATGGGTACGATTTTCACGTTTCGTGTAAAGTCAGACCAATTCAAGACGGCTAGAATCATCAAGGTCGCCGCGATGGCAACGTTATTCCAGCTGCATGAACGGATAGCGAAAGCGTTTGACGACTTAGGAGACATTGATTGGTCTGATACCACACATCTTCACGAGTTCATTCTTCCAAAGGAACGCGGAGGCGTACACTATTATGATTCGCAAATGTTCGAGACACATGGCTACCTAAGTCCACTTCTTGTAGCCAGTGGAAAGGCCTGCGATGACTCTAAAGTCACTGTTGAAGAACTATCACTTCGACTTGGTGAGGCGTTGCAATACATCTACGACTTCGGACCCGGATGGAGCTTTACACTGAAACTTAGAAAGGTCGAAGAAGCACCATTACAGGTGTAGGCGAGGAAAGGATAAGACGCCTTAGAATTGCCACGTAATTCCCTGTTTCGTCTCTATTTTTTTGATGTGTGAGTTCCGATGGGTAAATTTGGTCGTAAGGCTCTTGCAGCATTCCTTCTAAGTCTGGCTTGGGGATTGATCGCAGCCTTCGTTTCAGTAATGTGGCAACGGGCCTGGGTGCAACAGCTATACAACACGCTGTGGGGCGGCGCAGGTCCCATGGTCACGTTCTATACGCAGATCATAGCCTTTAACTGGATTCTTGCATTCATCGTAATCTTCCTCATGTCCTGGATATCCTCATTCATCATACTCCTGATAATCGCCGCCCTCATCGCAGCATGCGGCGGTTAATTTGAAAGGCCTCGCGGTCCTCCTGACTAGTCTTACAAGCGGCGCCACTCAAATCGTAACTTACCTCATAGGTTGGTTTGCTGGCGGCACCGCGAATCTGCCGCAACCTGCGATCTCCTTGGGTTCAACATGGACCTCGGTGATCATTAGTCTGCTCGATAGACTGTTGGGTCCAACCTTGTCGACCTACGCCCACGTAAACGACGTCACGCAAATATGGTGGCTGCCTACAGCCATCAACTTAGTTGGCGGCTGGGTCCTACTAGGATTAGCACTCATCGGAGCCATCACCGTCTTCAAAGGAGTATTTACTGGAATTCTGGTCGTAGCACTCATAATTGCTCTAGTCTTCCTAGTGTTCGGGTTACATTTTCCTGTTCACTTACTCCCAACCAACTCCACAATGCCAACAAACTCCACGATACCCGGCTAGGTCGGTCCCTCTATGTCTGACGATCCGTGGGTGGCTCTGAAATTCGGTCGACCTTTCTGCTTGGTTTGCAGTAGCACCAGCTGTATCCATGTCCAATTGCATGTAATTTGTTGAGCTTGCGGGTATTTTTCTGTTGGAGAATCAAATGAGCGCTAGAACCACTAGTAAGCGGATGCGGGCTCAAGGGCGTGCTGCTGTAGGCAAAAATCGTGACTTCTATAGTCCCTATGAAAAAAAGAAAGTTACCGCCAAAGTTGACAGCATTGAAGAGTTTGATACTAAGCACGGAAAACGGAAGATGGCTTATGGCCAAGATACCCAAGGTCGTAAGCTTCGGCAATTCACCAGTTAGATGAACTTAGGCGTCGACCATGCCGCCCTTCAAGAAACTCTCCAGGGAGATCAAGAGAGAATACGAGAAGAAGGGTCTCTCGAAGGGAGAGGCTGAAAGAATTGGGCGAGCAACAGCAGCTAAGCAAGGGCGGAAAGAACTTGGGCCGCGCGAGTTTAACCGCCGGGCTAGATTAGGTAGGTTGAAGCATCAGCGACATAGGGCTTGAATGTTTTTGGCGAAGAAATCGAAAAAGAAGCTCCGAAACGAACTAATCGTCCTAGTTCTTCTGCTCGTAGTCCTGATTGGAGGAGGCTGGGCAGTTCTATTCAATTCTGGCACCACAGTTTCGCTCAAGCCGATTCAAGTTCTTATGTTGGCGAACGGTGACACTGGCGGTAGCAGCAGCGTTCATGTTGCTGACACTTGGATTAATACACACGTGCAGTACCTGGATGGGACCTCGAATGATTTTCGAACAGGTCAATCCGTTCTTTTCCAATTACTGATACAAGGTAAAGCCGTCAGCACAACAACAATCACTGTGCCAGCGGTTACATACGACATCTCCAACGATGTTGCCGGGTTATGTGCCCCAGGAGCGGCGCCGATAAGCTGTACGCCTTGGGAGATTGATGGTCAAGCAGTTCTCACCATCAAAGTGAACGATTTCACGGCCTACGGAGCGGCAACCTTCAAAAAGATGAGTTCTTGCTACGTTGCTCTCGGACTTAACTGCGATGCGCCCGTAGGAAATCTGAATCTCGTAACGAACGTTCCTTTCAGCCTTGCTGATTGGATGAAAGCGCAGAACATGGCGTCTGGAACGTACACGTTAACAATCCAGGTCTCTGAAAGTTGGACCGCTCAAGAAGACGTAATCCCCATACCAATTCAACTTGGTCACGCCCAGGTCAGTTTTCCACAAACTTTGACCTTCACTTACAACACCGGCAGCCAAGGTCCAGCAACCTTCTCGATCACTGCGAGCCCAAGTTCAATTACCTTAGGCAGTCAATCCGGGTTCACCGATAGATTCAGCGTCACGGTTCTAGCTGACCAAGGTTTCAACGGCCAAATCACTCTCGGGGTCACAGGTCTTCCGGGAGGAGTCACTGGCTCATTTGGTCCAGCTTCTCAACAGGTCGCACCTTTAGGCATCTTCCAGTCCGTTTTGACTGTGACTTCATCCGCGAGCGTGACTAGTGGAACCTACACGCTAACAGTTACAGCTTCGAGTCAGCAACCAGCCTACTCAGCCAATAAGCAGCTCACACTGATCATTCAGCAGGTAGGTCAGCCCGTAACCAGTTTACAATCGGCCTCTCAAATCTCTTTGAGTGCTGATTCCACCAATGTTGCCCCAGGAACAATTGTTCATCTAAGTGGCCAATTGACGAACACGGCAGGAATAGGGTTCGCCGGCTCCGTCGCCTTGACGCCACAATTTACTGGCGGGTCATCCGCGCAAACGGTGAGTTCAGGTTCAGATGGGAATTTTGCGGCGACCATCTCTATGCCTGCGACGGAGGGCAAATACGTCATTGTAGCGAGCTTTCAAGGTGATGTCACGCATACTTCGAGTTCTGCATCCGCCACCATAACGGTCAGCGTAAGTGCCTCCAATTCGTCTCCGCCATCAAATCCACCATCCCCGCCATCAAATCCGCCATCAAATCCACCATCCAATCCAACCTCCTGCGGCCTTGGAAATTACGATTTGCCCGTCATTGGTAAGGGAACCTTGATACAACTCCCGGCATGGTTCTGCGGGACAACTTTCGGAGTCAACAATGTCGAATTCGTCATCTTAGTCGTAATCGGCTTAATGATTCTCCTAGTCCTGATAGGCATTTTCGTGCGCCTAATCAACTTCACAAGGCCGCGTAAGTCAATATGGGAAGATTAGATGCTGGACCGTTGTACGCCTGAATTCAGACTTTAGCCAAGGTAACACTTCCGGGACCGTTCTAATCCCACCGGGACCGTTCTAATCCCACCTATTTTACTTGTGAAGATATCTATGCAAACTAAACAGAAAGTGTTCGTAGCAGTAATCCTAACCCTCGCAGTCACGGCACTTGTAGCTGGCGCTCTTGCGTCAGCGTTCATGAACGGAGCACTGTACATGATGTCTAACGGTGCTTGGGGTCTTGCTCCAAGCGGCGTCGGCACTACTCCTCCAGTTAACCAGAATCCTTGCGGTCCAGGCACGACTTGGGATCCAACTACCCTGAAATGTCTTCCAACCGCAACGCCTAACGGTGCGTGCGTGCCAGTAACGAATGCTGGCGCAGCGGCCACTGAAGCAGGCGTTTCTAACGGCATGTCCAAAGCCCAGTTAACGTCCACCACGTACGTTGCCATTTTCAGCGCAGACCATACCACGGAGATTGACAGCTACTCAATCGCCGCGGCCGTATCCGTTGGAACCGGCATCATCTACCCAGGAACAGCTTACACGTTTGAAGTTTCAAGCACAGCTGGGAACGGATACATTGACAGCTGGTATACGTTGCATTCAGGTTGGAGTGATTGTTCCCCAATCTACTACGTTGAGCCAGGCATGGGTTCCCTACAGTACATCACACCATACGGGCCAAGTGTGCCCAACGTTCCACTCGGAACGACAACTGAAGTTCAAGCAGGAACCATTCGCTATGTTCCGGGGCAGACGAACTATTGGCTTCTCGGCCAGCAAGGAACACTATTAGTCTTCCAACGTGAATCCGCAGCAAACATCAAGTACGCAATGGACGTTCCTGGAACTAGGGGTGTACGCTCCGCAACAGGAGCAGTCAGACAATCTGGAAACCCCTGGTCAAACGCCACCTCAAATTACAGCTCGACCTCACAAACCTTCAGCCTCAACCTGAACATAGCGCTTTCAGACCTGAGCGAAGTCTACGGCTATCCAATGATTTCGTGGACGCAACTTCCAACACCAGTAATGCACATTGGTTACCTTGCAGTCTGGTTTGCGCTCAATAACACGAACTCTAACTTTGCCAACGCATTGACAACGGCGACACCCCAATGGAGCCAGCTACCTAACGGCATTACTCCAGGATACGAAGACTTTGTTCAGATCATTGCGCCAGTTGAATCAACGCCTGTAGCGTACGGGAACGTGAATGTCAACATTCCAATTGACGACGGAAGCTTGAACGGTGGCTCCACTAAGGTTGGTGCAGCCGTTTGGGTCGCGGACAATCAGCTCTACCCGAACGTACTCTCAGCCTCATCCTACAGTCCAGCACCAACAGTTTACGCGCCAGTCGTGCGGTACGGTATCACATCAGACATCTACTCGTCAGGGTTCAGCATAAGCTCAAGCAACGCTCCGCAAACAAGTCTCGACTTCGTAATATTCACGACCTAGGACTAGCTGCAAACCTCTCAGCCCTCGCGAGGGGACAAAACCCCTCATTTTCTTTCCCTCAATCCAGAAAGCTCTCTATTTTTCCTTTGACTAGCTTTGAAGAAGGGTCGAATTCTTCAGGTCATTGGCGTTATCATCATTCTTTTCTTCTTTGTGAATGTGGTGGTCGCTTATGTGGAGAGTACGAATTTTGGGTCAGGCATCCCAATTCCAACTGTGGCGGTTTCTTTCACTCCTGCGGATACTTTGAATGCTGAGAACGCGAATAGCGGTCCGATTCTTGCTGCGGTTACGAATAGTTTTGAGAATCCAACTTACATTTCTCAGCCTGTAGCTTCGAACTTTCCTGTTTTGAACCCGGGTACTGTCAAGGAGGCGGATCTGCGTAGAGCGTTGACGGATTCGTATTATGGGCCGAAGGGGTCCCAGTCGGCGATTGGGCAGAGTGTTGTTACGAAGTTTGCTGCTGATTATTCCCCGGCAACCATGGCTCGGTTTGTGTATGATAATTATGGTGCGAATGGTATTACGGATGCGAACGGTAACACGTACAAGAATTTCCCCGACTTCTACGCGGCGGTAGCTTCGAGCACGGATTACGCGTCGACTGTGGCTAACACTTACGGGTTCGGTTGGAAACTTGATTGCAGCGCCGGCGGCTGCGCTAATGGACAAACGACTGGAACACAATTTACCTGTGCATGCAAATATTGGGGGGCCGGTATGATTGGGGCGGCAATTGCGCAGTCGCAGAGAGCCGTGGGTGCAACACCTAATACTCCTAGTTCCGCTCAAATCTATGGTGAATATGCGAAGTATGGGTACGACCCAACCCAAGTCATTAACGGAATAGCGTTAGGGTTCAGTGGTACGGGGGCTTCCACTGGCAATGTGCAAGTGGACCCGACGTTCTACGGTAACAATTACTTGAAGGTCGGTTTCGGGATTCAACCGGAATACATCATTGACGGAAATGGGAATGCGATTTTGATTTCCGGTACGGGCGCGAACACTTTCGCTGGCCCAAGTACGCCTAATCCTACAACTGGGATATGGGCGATCGTTAGTCAGAATGGGGGCATATCCGCGATTCAGGGTGGGTCTGCCAGGGGCATTGTTATTCCTGAATCCGTTGCTCGTGCGTGGGGAGCGCAGCTTTGCCATTGTGATGCTAATTCAGATGCGGCCATTCAGGCCGCGCGAGCCGAAGTAACCGTTCTTGAGGCGGCTGGGAAGGTTGTTGTTGAAGGTTGGATTGTGTCCGATAATTATGGGGATTGCTCAGCTGCTGCGAATGCTGGTGGCGGTTGCATTCCACCCAGTGCTTGGAAGGCAAGTATTCAAGCGTGGCAAAGTCTCAGTCCCTACTTGAAGACTTGGAATGCGCAGAATCCCGCTTCAATTATTGAGTGGGGTTGGGCGCCGTACAGTTCCGGTGTCCCTGGCTTCACAAGCATTAGTACGCCGACCATGTGGGATTCTGCGTGGGATACTCTCATGTATCCAATTGACAGCTCCATGTATCAGAAGTTGTCGTCGTGTACTGGGGCAGGTTGCGGGACAAGTCTTGTGAATGACAAAGCCTATTTGACGCAGCTTTGGGCGACAGTTAAGTTGAACGGTTGGTTGCTTGCTCTTCCGAATGCGCCTGGTTATCCACAGCCGCCTTCCTCATTCACAGGCACGAATGTTCCGTATCCCACGTTGGGTTGTCAAGCCAGTTCCTGTGCGACTGGCGCTAAGTACACGAATTACTTCATGAACGGGGTTTACATGCAGTTGATGAGACTTGTTTCGAATCCGCCAAGTTGGGCTACACAGCTAGGTTTCAAGGCTTGTACTGGGGATGGGTGCATTACCTTCGAACAGTTGAATGGTTGGGTTGAAACTTCGGTGCAAGAGTCTCAGGCAGTTAAGCAATCTAAGTATGACGGGTTAGCGGGGATTTTGGCGGCGAACGCAATTATGGGCACTGACAAAGTTGCAGGAATAATTGGTACTTGGCAATCGCAAGGTTGTTGGACTGGGAAAAGTTGCGGGGAACCTGGAACCGCTGCTAGTGAGACTTGGGCTGCCATGATGGGTTTAGGTCATGGGTGGCAGCAGGGTCAGGGCGGTTGGAGTTTTACGCAGGTGCAGGATTGGGCTTGGGGTACGCTGCCTAATGGGCAGCCTGGTGGGTATGGGTGGGCTCCTGATCCGAGTTGTCCTTCTGGGGGTAATTGTGGAACTTATGGAGCGTACGCGTCGAACAATCCGTTGGCGCAGATGTTTGAGATGATTTCATCTTACAATGAACAGTATGGTTTGCCGAATATTCCTGACATGATGGCTGTAGTGTTTAGTACGCCGCAGAACTTGCTTAATTTCCAATCCTATGTTCAGTGTCGAGCTGCGGGGTTAAGTTGCGGTTACAGTGTTTCGCCGTCTGGGGTTTTCGTGGTTGACCCGCCCCCTGGAACTCCAGCGACGAATCCTACTCCGCCTCCTCCGCCTACTCCGAGTAACCCTACTCCAACTCAGAATGAGCCTAGTACGCCGCCTGATCGGAGTTGCGTGGGTTGTGTTGCTAATGTTCCTCCTTCTTCCGGGATAACTCATAGTCCTTACGCGACGGATTCGAGTGGGAATCTTAACGGTTGCTTAGCCTTAGCGTCTTCATGTGATACGCGTGATGTGTATTCGGGAATTCAACATGAGAATTTGAAGTGGAACGGCGGCAGCCAAGCACGGAACTGCTTGGGCATAATTGAATCCGCATGCGCAGCCCTCATTCCCGTAACTTTCACAGGTCCAGACGGAAACTTGTACGCGTATTTTCCGAATGCGCCTTCAGCGTTGACTTTCCTGAGCACGGGGCTGTCTCCTCATCATCCTCAACTGTTCGATGTCACGGGGCAGATTTTTAGCGTTTCAATTCCCGCATTATCATACATCATAACCATTGGTTCAATGACGATGCTGACTGTTTGGATTCCGATCCTGCTGCTGGCTGGCGTGTTGATTGTTGGGCCGGTGATGTTGACTTTCCGAAGGGTCGCGCTCCTTACAGGTGTAGTTTTGAACGTCATAGTTTGGTGGCTTACGCAAAATCTACTATACGCTGGTCTAACGTTCGCTGTGCTCGTATCCATCGCCGTCGCTGTTCTTCTGCTTCGGAGGAGACATAGGAGGAGAAGAAGATGAACCGTGTGAAGTGGAAACTCAGCCCAACAATTGTTCTAACTGTTCTAGGTCTTGCTCTGATCGCTGTTGTGGGGCTTCTTCTGGTTGCAGGGTACGGCGTTTATCCGAATATTACTCCTGCTGTGAAGACACCAGTAGCGACGTCCTCGACAGTGAATTCGGCGACGACGTATGTTACTACAGGTGTAAGCTCACAGTCCAATCCGCCGCCTGCGTCTAATCCACCGCCATCTCCGGCGCCAGTATCTCCGCCCGCGACTGGAGCTGAGTGGTGTAGTGGTATAGGCGCGAATGCCTGCGTGCCAGGAGCACCCTTCGGTCCCAGCCCAACTCCCACCCCTGACCAGTATTGTAACTGGTACAACGAGTACTTCGGCGTCAGCTACGGTCCGTCCGGTCAACATTGCAACGCACAAAGCGCCATGGCCCTACTCAACCTGGCTGCGGTCCACGGTCCCGTAGTCAGCGTACCATGGTTAACCGGCCTAATCGTGGGCCTCTCGCTATTTCTGTATGGATTCTATAATTTCCTCGGGCGACCGGAAAAGAAGACCCGATAAGAAGTTCAATTACGGATTTCTCTGCTGCTGTCTCTAGTGGGAATGCCTCCGCAATCCCAGTACGCTTTCTTCGCCATCATCCGTAAGGACAAGTTTTTTCGATTTCGCATGTAAGAAAAGAATTTGGAAATGCAAACTATCCAGTTCAATCGAGCACTCATCTTCTTTTCTTTTTCTGTTCTGAGTGTCCAAGCGCGTGATAGAGTCCATGTAGAGGGACCCATATGAAACCGTAAAGAGAGAAAATGATGCTGAAGATGACTGGCAACGTCCAGGTGATGGCTAGTTTGATTCGGCCGATTGTGGTTTGATAGAGTGCGCCTCCAAATACGGGGTTGATTAGGAAATTGAAATTGAGGTTTGGTAGGCTTGGTATCCAAGTGAAGGGAGTCGTTGTGAAAATCGTGGTTGATTGAGTCGTTGTGGTTAAATATCGAGTCGTTGTCGTCGTCGTTGTGGTTGGCATTTGCGCCGTAATGGTCGTGACCGTAGTTAGGCTATTTGTTACTGAACCTTGAGTTATCGTAGGTGTAGTGGACGCGATCATTATTCCAGGCACTGGCAACCCTCCCAGCGCTAGGAGGAATATGATTGGAAATATGAAACCGAACAGAACTTTTAGATTCATCGCTACCAAAAAAATGTGGTACTGTTCACCATTTTTTGTATGATGCTTCTTGAGGCTGAAACTGTTTCCAATTCTGCTGCTTGTTCTAGCAGTTCTAACCTTGCGGGGAGCAGTCGCGGCACAGTCGGGAGGAATAGTTCCGACAATTTCTACGTTCACATATTATCCAGCTACGGTAACTCAGACCGTCACGCAATTTCTGACGCAGACATTGATGGTAACACAGACCATAACTAACGTTTCACCAGTTGTTGTCAGTTCAACAAGTAGTCAAACTAGTACAGTGCCTTCGGCAACTACGACTGGGCCTCCTCTAATTCCGAGCTCCGTGTTCTCAAAAGGGCTGTTCGTCTCTCAGATGGTGATCCTAAATGGCCTGTCCGAACCATCATTCACCAGTCTTGCGCAATATCACTTCACAATTGTCGGGACACTATATGACCCGGGATTTCACAGCCAAGACGTACCCATAACTAATTGGGTGGCTCAAGCCAAAGCTCAAGGATTGAAAACCTATGTTATGATAGCGTCTTCCTACGCAAATGCGTTTCCAGCTCTGCCGACTTTAGTTAGCTTGGGTTCCGATTTTTTGATGCTTGATGATGCAATTTCCTATCATGGTTGGACAGAGGTTCAAATACAATCCTTTCTAAGTGCCGCCCTTCAATTGAACCCAAATCTATTTTTCATCGAAAACGAATCCATATACGGACCAATACAAGACGCGTACCTATGGGATAACACGGGGAGACTGTATGTAGCTGAAGATAATTATGACACGAAGAGTGTCATTGATTACAACATCAATCAAGCATTTCAATACGGGAATGGGAAAACACCCATCGCTTGGCTCATATTTTCACCAGGTTCACATGCATTCGACTGCTACACAAATTTCAATACGTGGCTAAGCTACGCTCAAGGTAGAAGTCCAGCGACATTCTTCTATTGGGTTGACCCTAATGGTAACTGGCAAGCCAATTGGTCGCTTGTCGCGGCGTACTGAAGTGTAGTTCTACAGGGCAGCTGGGTTTAGAACCATCTCAATCCTACAGAAGAACCTTGAGGGGTCATGGACATGATGTAGTCCACCATGCTTGTAGAGTGTGTGTGACATTCGGACAACGAAATGGCCGCCATTCACTTTGCAGTAGACAAAATTAGTCACTGCCGAACCCACCTTATCTGGAAAGAATACTTCGCCGCCTTGTCCTTCTCGCTTATTCTCCAACTCTTTCCACAAACTAGGCATGTTAGTACGAATGTCGTTAATATCGGCTATTTCTTGTTCTTGGTCTGGATAGGAAGTTCTCCACTTGACGCGTTGTTCGTCATCGACCATGTTGTTTCACAGAGCAAAATATCTGCATGGCGTTTATTAAGACTGTTGTAGACGGACGAATATTATATTTTTCTTCCGTGTGTTCTTTGTTTGGTCGGCGCAGTCTTCTCTATCTTCTTCTTTTCGCTGTAGTCATTGGAATGCTTCTTCCATTCAATCCAGCCGACTTAAACAAAGTTCAGGTAGCAGTCAATTCAAAGACCAATCCAACGAATCCGCTTCCCGATCCTCCGAGTACGGTTGGCACTGACACGAGTTCGTTAGCTTGGTCTAGGGCGACTTGTGTTACGAATACGAGGCATCTTGTAGCTTGGGCTGACGGGACTAATTTTGTGGCGAGTAACAGTTCAGATGGCGCGACTTGGAGCGCAAAAATGGTTCTTCATAGTGGGATAACGGGCAATAGCAAGATTGCGCTCGCCTGTGATTCTTCAGGGAACTTTTACTACGTGACCACTACAGGCACTTATACATATTTCAGAAAAGGCTCGCTAAATTCAGGAACTGGAGCAACAACCTGGGCGGCAACCGAAAAGTTAATCGTTGACAATTCCGGGTCCGGTTATAGTCGCCTTGCGATTAATGTTGACTCAGCTGGCCATCCGATTGTTGCGTGGAGTGATAACGGTGGTGGAACAAAAGTTGCTCTCAATAGTGCAACGGATGGAACTTGGGTTAATGCGACTGGTTTTCCGAAGAAACTGGATACCGTCCAACAGCTCATTGAGATTGCTCCTCAGACCGCTCAGAAGTTCTATGCTGTCTGGGGAGCACTTAATAACGGCTCAATTTTCGGGGCTGCCTACAATGCGGGTTGGGGTAGCACAGTTACCATTGCCAGTAATTCGAGTACAAATGGGTATCCTATTTCAGTTACATCGACCGGTGACATTGTGCATCTCGCATATGTTGATACTTCTGGGAACCAAAAATACTGCGTCTATTCGGGTACTTGGACTTGTCAAGCGACAATAGCGACAATAGCCGCAAGTGATCCGTGTACTCTGACTGATATTTCTGCGAATAGCACTTTAGACTGTTTCTGGATTGGGGCGTACAGTTCTAATACTGAGATCAATTACAGGAGAAGAAGTTCTGATGGCGCGACAGGAACTTGGGAAGTTGGCAATCAGACATGGTTCGTAGATTCTCAAGCAACAATTAGCGTAAATCGCGTTATGATTTCAGCGAGCTACCAAGATTTCGGGAACACCATTAGTCTCATCTATTATACGGGGGCTGCGAGTCCCTTCAATGTTCGTTACAATTTCATTAACGATCTTGTGACTCAACCTATTACGTTGACAGTTAGCCCGGTTGGTGCTCCAACTGGAACCTTCACAGTTTCAGGTTGCGGCGTTTCACCTACCACTGTTGCGGGGGATGGGTCAAGTCATTCTGTTACAGCTGCGGGCTCATGTTCTCTGACTGTAACGGTTCCTGCAGATGGGGCGAATACGCGTGACCGTTTCAGCGGAACAAGCACAACTTGGACTTTCACGACCTGCTCCCATGGAACCTGTTCTGGGCAACCCAACACATACTACTACCAACTCCAGAACACCTACCAAGCCACGCCTAAACCTGCTACGACAACTTGGGTTACAGGTCTTTCTATTATTATAACGGGACAATATCTTGGTTTAAGCAATCAGAACATTTGCACGATTAATCCTACGAGCGGCGTGACGACTCCCGCTTCCTGTCCTGGTTGGGCGGACTATGGTGTTGTTGTGACTGTTTCTTCAACCGCGAGTGGAGCGCCAACTAATACGCGGTGGATTGGGCTCACAACGCTTACTTTCACGCAGACGACTGGTGGGAACACGAACAACGTGGACTTCTACGAGCAGTTCCAAGTTTCCTTTACGGCGACGGGGATTACGACTGATACGGGTTCATCGGCAATCGTGAAGGTGGCTGGCATAAACTACACTCTGGCCCAACTGCCCACCACTGCATGGTACAATAACACCGCTTCCGTAACCTACCAATTCTGGGGGACCATCGTTGGTCCTTCCTCAACCTACTTCTGGGGCAGTACAAGCGGCCTCTCGCAGACCTTGCAGACGAACACCTTCACCGTCAGTCAAACAGGGACAGTAACAGGGGTTTACAGTAGCCAGGTCATTCTCACAATCAATCTGAACGGGCATGGAACAAGTAACCCGACAAGCGGCAACACCTACAGCTTTGGAACAGTTGTTACGATACAGATTTCCAGCGGCGGCACTAACAACACGAGTAACATTCGGTACCTGCTGAATACGATAAGTGGGGCTGGAAGTGGAAGCTACACTGGGAACAGCTATGCGTCTTTCACAGTAACCATGAATGCGCCGATAACTGAAACGATTACTTGGACAACCCAATACAACGTCACCTTCGCCCAATCAGGCGTAAGCACAGATACGAGTACGAATACGGTTCTTAGCTTGCAAGGTTCCAACTACCAGAAATCCCAACTTCCATACGCGGCCTGGTATAATTCTGGGACGAGCATAAGCTACAGCTACCAAACGGTTGCGTCAACCACTACTGGGAAACAGTACTCATGTTCCTCTGTCAGCGGCCTCTCTCAAACCTTATGCGCTAACACCTTTACGGCAAGCGCGGGCGGCACAATCACAGCGACTTTCGTGATTCAATATCAGTTGACGATTGTTTCGAATGGCCACGGCGTGGCTACGCCAAGTTCAGGAACATATTATGCGTCGGGTGCCGTGGTGACGGTGACAATTGCTTCTGATTCTACGAGTAATTCGTCTTCGACTCGTTACCTAGTTCTGAATGAAACTGGGGTAGGGTCAGGTTCGTTCTCTGGCCATCTATCATCCTTCACCGTCACGATGAATGCTCCAATCACTGAAACTTTCTACTGGTACACGCAATTCGGCATTACTTTCGATGATTCAGGGATTGGAGGCGACACGAGTTCAGCTGTCGTTATCACAATTGCTGGCGTGAATTATCAACAGTCGCAGCTACCCTACGTGGCTTGGTACAATTCTAGTCTGAGTGTCCCGTATTCTTACTCATCTCTCGTAGTGTCTTCGTCTACGAAGCAGTATATGTGGACAAGTACGACCGGCTTGCAGAGTGCTAGGTCGACCACTTTCTCCGTAACTCAGGGAGGGACAATTACAGGCAGTTACATTACGCAATATCAGATTACGGTTGCTCAGAGTGGGCTTGGAAGTGACACGTCCACCAATGTTGTCGTATCGATTAACGGGATAAATTATCAGAAGAGTCAGTTACCATATGCTGCTTGGTATAATGCGACCACTTTCACATACTCTTTTAGTGGTCTGGTCGGGGGTGTGGGAGAACAGTACGTTTGGTTTTCCACAAGTGGTCTCTCACAAACATTGCAGAGTAACACATTCAGTTTGACTACCGGGGGAACTATAACGGGCACGTTCAGCGTTGCGTATCAAGTCACTTTCACGTCTTCAGGAATAGGATCTGACAGTGGTTCCACTATCGTAGTGACCGTTAATTCGGTTACCTATGTTCAGGGAAGTTTGCCTTACACCGCGTATTATGCGTCTGGGGCTAGCCTGACCTACTCATTCAGTTCTCCGATCAGCGTTTCCTCACAGAAACAATACGTCTGGCTCAGCACTAGCGGGTTATCTCAGACTTTGCAGACGAACACATTCACCGTAACTGGCATAGGGACTGTTACTGGGACTTTCAAAATCCAGTATAAAGCCATAGTGACAAGCAGCGGAATTGGAAACGGTGCTACGGGTACAGTTGTGACCGTGAACAGCGTACCATATACTCAGAGTCAGTTACCTCTCACGACGGGTTGGTTGGATGCAAATACAACAATTACCTATTCCTTCAGTTCCCCGATCTCGAGTCCGCCTAGCACTGTCGGAACTTCCACTAACAACTTACTTTGGGCTGGGGGTAGACAGACTTGCGTTGTGAATACCCGGCATCTCGTGGTTTGGAGTGATGGCACAAACGCCGTAGCCAGTAACAGTTCTGATGGGGCAACATGGAGTACTAAGATGACGCTTCACGCTGGCATAACAAGCAATACACGAATTACACTCGCATGTGATTCTTCGGGGAATTTCTATTATGCCGCATCAACAAATACTGCTGTCTGGTTCAGGAAAGGGTCGCTAAATTCAGGGACGGGGGCGACAACTTGGGCGGCAGTCGAACAGCAAGTTATTGATGATTCTGGGTCGGCTTATGCGCGTCTTTCAGTAAACATTGATTCGGCTGGCCATCCGATTATTGGGTGGGGGGATAACAATAAGGGAACGAAAGTCGCTCTTAGCAGCACAACAGATGGAACATGGGTAAACGCAACAGGTTTTCCCAAGAAGCTGGATTCTGTTCAACAGGATATTGCGATTGCCCCTCAGACTGCCCAACAGTTCTATGTTGTCTTTGGGGCTAAATCGAATGCGACAATTTTCGGGGCTGCCTACAGTTCAGGTTGGGGTAGCACAGTTACGATTGCTACTAATCAAACAAATGTTGGAAATGTGACTTTCTCCGTAACCTCGGCTGGAGATATTGTTCACCTTACTTACTTGGACACATCGAATAATCAGAAATATTGCGTGTTTTCCTCAAGTTGGACTTGTCAAGCGACAATCGCTACCGCAGGAAGTGGCAATACGCCCTGCACTCTCACCGATATTGCGTCGAACAGTACGCTTGACTGTTTCTGGCTGTCTGGCTCAGAAGGAGCGTACTATAGGCAGAGAAGTTCTGATGGAGCTTCAGGTTCATGGGCGGCTGGAAATCAGACTTGGTTCAAAGATACGCAATCCTTCACCAGTGCAAACCGTGTGATGATTTCAGCGAGCTACAAAGATTTCGGGAACATTGTTAGTTTTGTGTATCTGACTGGGAGTGCCAGTCCTTGGAATGTTCGTTATGATTTCATTAACGATCCACCTATTGGAAAGCAGTCTGGGTGGTCAAGTACTTCCGGGTTCGGTCAGTCGCTTCAATCGTCAAGTTTCGCTTTGAATTCTGTTGACACATTGACCGGAAGCTACGTAATTCAGTATGATTTGAAGGTTCAAGCGATTGATGGTTACAGTCAACTTGTTCTGAAGACAGGGGACGCGTCTATGACGGTTGGTTCAACGACCTTGAAAGCTGACTCCAATGGTTACATGGATTTCGGGTATTTCGCTTCCGGGAGCTCAATCAATATTGTAGCAAAGTATCGTGGGACAACCGTTAACGCAACATGGGCTTCTTCAAGCTACGTTGTCAGCTCAAGCGTCTATTTGTGGAAATTCGAGTATCAAGCTTCTTTGACGGCAACTGCCAGCGTAATGTCTGGCCAAGCGACTGATAAGACCTCATGGAATTTCACGGCTTACTACGTGAAAACGAATTCGTCAGCCACCTTCAACACAGGAACCGTCTACCTGTACTATCAGTCAGCGACATATCAGGTGTGTACAAAAACCATTGTTGCTTTGTCGACCGTTTGTACGGCAACTCAATCGCTTGCGGGTCCTTTGAATCCTCAAACTGCGAATGTTTTCTTGAATGTGACTGACGGGTGGGTCTGGGTTCGGTCATCAACCACGGTTTCCTACGGCATCACCGACAGTCAGCTAACTGATACTGCTGGGACGTCATGGCAGAGTGGCGTCGCGGAAATAATCGGATATGGTTACACGAATACGGCGAGTGCTGGGACCGGACCTACTTACCTGATCGTCACCAACACGTTCATAGCAATTTCCCTTCGGAACTCTACGGCACCTTTGAACACTATAACAAGTTCTGACTTTAACGCTTCAGCGAACGCTTTCCATCCAGGCACGATTTCATACACGATTCCTTTGAACTTTCAAGGCGCCTTCGTTCTACGCTTTGCGATCATGCAGCATTTGATGAATGGAACTAACGTCATGATTGATTACGTCGACAAGACCATTACAACAACGAACCTCCAAGGAAGCCAAGGCAACTCACAGCAAGTTATCGTGATTCCGAACGACGTGTCCCTATTCGTAGACCAGAGTACGAACGATTCTATTCCTAAGGTAGTGCAAGGACAGACTTTGGATTGGGTTGCCAACGTCCAAGTTCAAGGCCTCATACGCAACATAGTGATCAACAACATAACGATCAATGCGGTTTGGGTCACGGTGACTGACCGGCTGCCGATTGTTGTGAGTGGAACAATAACCGGATTTCCGTTACATCTTCACCTCGCGCCACAAGGTGTTGCAGCCGAAGGTTGGGTAGTTCAAGTCGTAGTCCAAGGCACGATTGACAGCGGACAGCTTTGGCAACCAATCACAATCGTCGCCTACGTCTACCCCGCCAAAGCCGCTCCCGTTCCACCCAGTTTTCCATACCTTGAGGTAGCGTCTGTGAGCCTTACCGCAGCCAGCTCGGTTTGGGCGGTCGTCAGGACGGTCAGTAAACGAAAAATCAAGTAAGGGAAACTACAGTCGTCGGTTGCCGCGGATTGTGCGTGTAAGGCGCCTGATTTCTCTAATTTCGTTTTTGTTGACTGTTCTGTCCCTTGTTGGTAGTCGAAGAGAGACAGTTCGCATTGGGGTGCTGAAGTATCTTTTGATTCCCTTGTTAACTTCACGGCGACTTACAAACACGTTTAGAATTGCGGAGAGTGCGAGTATGATGGGTAGGAATGCGACCCATGAAATCGGAATCTGTGTAGGGATTATTGGAATTAGGGGCATGAATGTTCCTGCTTCCTGCTGTGTCCGATTGTCCGGGACTGTGACGGTTTTCGTTACGGTAGTTATGCTTTCGGTTGAGTTGATGTGTTGGGTTGAGTTTTGAATGTAGATTGGAATGGATTGTGGACCTATCCCTGCCGAGCTGCCTGAGGATGGTGAAGAAGAGGATGGTGAAGAAGGTTGACTTGTTCCGGTCGCGGTCTCGGTTCGGGTTAAGCCGAATGTGGTTGGTTGCTGGAATTTGGAGTAGGCGTCAGTGTAATTGAATTTTTGGTATCTGCCAGTCCCTATGCTGCCCCAGTTGCGGTCGACCTCGTAGACGTCGGCGTCTGGGAGCGCGTTGACTTTTGCTTGGTCAATATAGTGTGCAAGCCAGGGTCGAATGAAGCTGACGGCGCAATCTTGCGCGGTTGGAAGAAGTAACATTCCTGGGGTCAACGTTCCCGTTTGATTATTCATGGATCCTTGGGAGTATGTTCCACCAACAGTCGGTGTGTATGTTGCGGTTGCGGGACAGCCATCATGGTTCGGTGCAAAGTCCCAGGCGAATAGGCCGTACTGTTGCATGTACGCGTAGACGCGTTCCGCGTAGGCTTGAGCCATTTGGCGTCCGCTGTAAGCTGCCCAATTGCAGTTGTATGGGTCTTGTATGCATGTCCAGAGGTCGTTGACTGTGACGTTGGTGGCGGCGAATTGGAGTAGGATTTCTTCTATTGGGCTTGGGAATGAGTCCCAGATGATTTTGGATTCGATGTCTGGGGGGAATCGTGTGTCGTATGGGAAGCGTGTGAAGTGGGTGAAGTTGTAGTTGAGGCCGGAGGTTCTGCTGTAGTCATTCAATGCGTTTATGAGTGTTAGGTATGATGATCGCCATTGTTCCCAGTTCGTTTCGTATTTGGTTACGTCACTTTGATGTTCTTCTCGTCCGATTAAGTCGAAGATGCCGCCTGATGAGACCATTCCAGCGAACGTGCCTGCTTTCATGGCTGTGGGTAAGCCTATTTGGTCAACGACTTTTTCAGGGACAACGAGCAGAATTAGGTGGCTGCCAAAGCATGCGGCGGCTGAATCTTCCCAAATTTCTTTGGGCGGTGTCATGCTATAGTCGTAGTAGTATAGTGCGTCGTATGGGCATCCGCCGAGGCCGAAGGCTGCGTGTCCATCTCGTCTTAGAGTGAAACCTGGTTCTGGGGGCATCATCCAGTAAGGGTTTTTCCCGTACACTGCGGGGTCGAAGTGAAAGGTGGGGCCCTGACTGCTTGATGACATGTAGTAGGCGCCCCAAGGCATGGTGTGAGCTAGGGCGATGGTGGCTACGGTGAAGTTCTTGTCGAAGCCTAAGTTGCGTAGGCATGTCCAGATGTCTTGGTCGTTTACGAGGTCTCTCTGCATAAGGACCTTAGCCATAGCTGAGTAGGTGAAAGGGTCCCAGAAGATATCGTATGGTTGTACTCCTCCACCCATTATGGGTGTGCCGTAAGGGTATTCTTCGTCAAGGTGAATTGCTAGAGGCGTATCGTTGAAAATCATGTTGTCTAACGCTGTGCTGTGCATTTTGCCTGTGTCGACTGAGAGCTGCGGGTATTCCGCTATGAGTTTGTCATGGTACTGGCCCCAAAGATAGTCAGACATCTTGTTCGGGCTTGGGATTACTGTGTGACAAGTGAAACCTGAGGATTCCATTGTTGTTTCGCCGGAAGTGAAAAACTCAGAGTGACCTGTGCCTGCATAAACGGGCGTAAGCAACATCAACGCCACAACTAGAATTGCAAAGTAGGTTCCGCTATGGCTCATTTAGTTGAGCTCCGAATTAGCTTCGTTGGGTCGACTTTCAGGATTACCGGCGCGATTGAGCTGGGTTCCTGTACCATTGCTTCAACCCCAACGCCTTTCGACCGTTCGAACCTCAAACGGCCTCGCCGCGCAATATTGACCGCGGCCACTAGGTCGCGATCGAACATTTCTCGGCATTTCTGACACCAGAGTTTTCGCTTCAGTTCGATGCTCTCTTGGAGTCTCTCCCCGCATCGAGGGCATCGAGAACTTGTTCCTCTAGTTTCAGCTTTCGTCAATGTTACGGTCGATACGCCTAACCATGCGGCTTTGTACTCGATTTGGCGTTTGATTTCATGGAAAGGCCAACTGTTCATTCTGCTGCGATATCGTTTGCTCTGCCAGTTGCCTTTGCGGTATAATCTTCGGATTTCGCGAATGTCTTCAAAGACTATCCGCTGCTTGTTCTTCAGTGCTGATTCAACAATTTGCTTCGAGACCTTGTGGAGTAATTGTTGAACGCGGTGTTTTCTGCGCTCACCATACTTGCCAGTTATGCGTCTACGTATTCGGATATCGTTGCGTCTGAGGGATTTCATGATGCTTCGGGTTGTTCTAGCGATCTCTGTTGTCTTACTCATGTCGTAGTATGTGACCTGCTCTTGGTTACCTACGGTCAAGTTGTTCAGATTTCTATCCACGCCAACTGCATCAGCTACTTCCTTCAGTTCTGGTATCTCTTTCGAGATGCAGAGTGAAAGAGAGTCTTGCGTTAAGGTGAAAGAACAAACTCGTAAACTCGGCTGCGAGCCTAAGATCTGAATGGTATGCCCATTCAACGGAATGGTTTCGAATTGCTTGTTGCCTATCGGTATGCGCAAGGAACTTCCAGAGATTGTGAATCCGTAACAGGAAACAAGAAGAGGAACCCCTAGGTGTGGAAACTTCGTTGAGTATCCGCGTCTAATCGACTTCTTTCTTGAAGCTAGAATTCCAGCAGCCTTGCTAATGGCACAGAGCTTATAGTAAGTTGGAACACGGAATGAGCTAAGTCTCCTATAGGAGAGTATGGACAGTCGTTTGAGGGTTGAAGCATCGTTCTTGAGTCCTATTTGGATGCAGATGTTCGTCATATCACTGAAATCGCACATTAGCGAATGAACTTGGCTTGATGGCGTGAAACGTTGCCTAACTGATTTTCTAGCCAGCATTGGTTAACTCCCTCACTTGAGGTCGCTACTGGAAAAATAGTGATGTATGGCGGTGTGGCGGTGTGGTCGGTACGCCCATGTGCGCCCATATTTTACTAGTGGGCTGAGATGCTTTGAGCGAATCCGATGGGTCTGGGACGGGCGGCATCGCCGTTATGGATAAGAAAGCCGTCCACGTCCCACTCACTTCCGATCAGAAGCAATCTGTACTAACCATTATGGGGCTTTTCCCTAAGCTCGAGTGGGGCCATATTCTGAAACTCGGCATCAAGGATTTTCTTAGTTTTCGTCCCTGGGAAGCTCAAACAACAATCAGCGACTCTATGGCGCAAGCGCTGTTTGAGGAGATCCAAAGGAAGTGGGGCATAGACCCGATTGAAGTCTACCTTGAGACCCTTGATCAGATGAATGTACGGTTGATTGATCCTGAACTGGCACGGTTGAATTCTTCGCAGTTGGAGAAGTTAGAAGAAAAAACCCGTGCGCTGCTAGCGACTCTGAACGAGTTGAAGCACGCGAGCAAACGAAAAGAAAGATAAACCATGCGAAGAAGTAAGCTCGCTTTTGCCGTTACTGTTCTTCTGTTCGCTTCGATCTTCTTCGTCTTATCTACCGTTTCCCTTCCCCCAGCCACAGCCACCTCATGCCCAGTCGTCACGGCGGCGAGTACGCCTTCTGTCCCGCCTGGTGCTGTTCGATTAGTAGACATCACCATGAACATAACGAATGATGAAGATTCTGGGAATAACGGTGTTTGGTGGGCTCTCGATAACTTCGCACAACACATCACAGTATGGAGAGCACTCGACGGCAGCTTCTACATTCTCGGACTAGATAACGGAACTTGGCAAACATTTCAAGGTGCCGCGAGTCCGCAACACGGCTATGGAGAAGCTGCCGATGGAACAGGGTCATTCACAGGCGGTTTCATAGCTACCCTATCAAACACTGCGGTTTTCGCTCCAAATAGACCGCTAACGGGTTTTCTCGGGTCATTCGATTTAGGAGGCACCAAATCCAATATCCTATCTACTCCGTCTATCGGACCGAGTGGTATAAGTCAAAGCGGTCTCAGGTTCTGGTCAGTTTACTATTTCACAGGCGGGTTCACCTTTGATCCGCCGAATAATCTGCCGAATTGGGGTTGGTCGTATAGCTATGATGGCCAGATCTGGTGTAATTCGATCAGTGGAACTAGCGGAGACATCAACACGGCTCCACCTGTAATCAGCTCATCAACAATAACGACGACGATCACCGTGCCAACGACCACGGCTACCACGAGCACTAGTATTAGCGTGAGTGTGACATCGTCCATAAAGACTGTCAATACCACGGTGACTTCGACTTCAAGTACGACGACTACGGCGGGAATAACTACCGGGACTTCGACTACGACGACGCCGGGTGCGTATTCGATTGTTTTCAGTACGAATAGTTGGCTTTGCGGTCAAACCATACAGGTATCGTTCACGGGGCCGCTCCAGGAGGAAGGTCATGGCGGTCATCAGATTGAATTCGTTTACTATCAGTATGCTCCTTCAACTCCGAATCAGTTGATACCGATTTTCACTGATGGAGGACCTGGCCAGCCTCCCTTGTACGCATCAACTGATGATACTCTCACGTATCAAATTCAGGCGTCTGAGTGGAGTAGTGTGAATTTCAATATTGCGCCGGATATTTACGTGGTCGTTGAAGACCTTACTGTTCCAAATAATAATTCGCCGATTGCGCTTCTATCTAAGGCTACAGGAGCAACGGCTTCTACTTGCAACGGTGTTTACACGAGCACAACAACGACAACAGGCGGTATCCTCACCACGGGGCAGTTTTCTACAACTACCACTGTGGAAACTAACGTGATTCCGGTGACGCTGACATCGGTCTCAACGAGTTTTGTTGTCACCGTGACTAGTGCGACCTCCCATGTTTTCGGGGGAGTTGCAACAGAATTCACGGACACTATCCAAACGCGCACAAGCATCGAAAATATTACTAGCACATTCACGTCTTATACTCCAAATGCGACCTCGAGCTACACTTTCTTGGTGACGCCCACTGTAACGTTGGGCGGTTACGCTGGACCAGCTTTTATTCCTGAAGGCTTAGCTGCACTTCTACTAATTGTAATTTTTGCTCCACTTTGGACGTATGTGCTCAGAAGGAAAGTAAGCACAAAACTCGGCATTGGTAAATCCGTTATTGGCAAATTCTTTAGCCAGCGTCATGAAGTACGGAAAGGAAGTCGACGTCAACAAAGAGAGCAGGAAGAAAAAGAAAACCGCAAGAAGAAACAAGAGAACAAGAACCCGGACAATTTTGCCACTCAAACCGCCTCAACCATTTCCAGAATCACAGAGAAACTGACACGGCATTAGCGAGGTACAGCAATGCATCAAATTACTCGGGGAACTGTTCTAGTTCTGCTCGTAATTACTAGCGGTCTGCTGCTAGTTCCGCCTAGAGTGGCTGCTTCATGTGGTGACTTGGATAATGAGTATCTTGCGAGACAGTATTTTGCACCGTTGATCGTTGAACTTGATTTTGTGGTAACGCCTCATCGTGGTGGGGACTGGACTTCAAGCAGGTTGGCCGCAGCAAATAACACGGGAGCGAGGAATAATGCTCGATTTACGATAGGGGATAATTATTTGAGGTTTGAGGCTTATGGTAATGATACTTACAGTTTCTGGATGGCAGGTTTCTACGACAATCCTCCTGCTCAGAATGTGACTTTGCATATCACTGAAGGCGATAGGGTTCCTGCTGTGGAACAGTTCTGCATGGCAGCATCGAACTTCTACTTCAAATGGACGGACATAACAGTCGTTCAAGAACCTCACCCGTTAAGTCAGAGTGAGGTTGCGAACGCGATCTATCCTGAGCTTACTTATGGACTAACTCAAGTGATGCTTGGGGTGAATAGTGTGTTGGGTCTTGTTTGGGACGAGTTGTACATAATCGGGGCCATTTGTGTCGCCATCGCTATTCTCTTTATAGCAGTCTACAGGCTTGGTAAAAAATTCCGTTATGGATGATAGACCATGAAACTTTCTCGTCAAGTCACTGTTCTCAAGGAAACGGCTAGAAAAGCTGTTCATAGAAATGAGATCACGACTGAGGGGGCCGCGGATTATGGGGGCCCGGTTCTAGATTGGTTTGTTGTTCACGGAATCAAACTGGATGGGACAGTCAGGATTATTTCAGGTCGACCAACACGGACAAACATGAACGCGGTTGAGGTTCGCGATTTCTTAAGGGATAATGCGCTTACGCTGTTGAAAGAGCAGGCTGTTGAGCTAGCTCGGAAACAGGAGCAGTTGCTTCACCGCGATGAAATTCAGGACCTGTTGGAGCAAAAGGGTGAAGTTCAGTCGGAGGCTGAGCGGAAGAAAATAAGTGAGTTGGTTAAGCAGCTTCGGACCGAAGCTCAAGACGTCGACCCTAGAGAGTTGCAAAGCATTCGTAGCCAGGCTAAGGAGATTGATGACGTTACTACGGGTTTACTTCGCAGAATGCGAAAGCCAGCTTTGCTTACCGCGGAAACATACATTTTCGATGACGTGATGCTTGTTCAAATCGGCCGCATGGAATTCTCTATGGTTGATTACGGGAAGGTGAATCTTCAAACTCAACAGGTCTACGTCTACGGCATGCTTTCCGAGTTACCTGAACCCATAGATCTTGGAGGACGGAAGTTTCGGTTCTGCATATTCGACCCTTGGGATACTCGGGACATCGAGGATGGAGGCGTAATTCAAACCATCAGCCTAACTCATGAAGATCGGCAGGCGTTTTTCGAGTGGGTTAAGCGTCTATTTACATTCACTTCGTTTCTTAAGGTCTCTCAGCAGCGTGCCGCATTCGCCACAGAGAACGCAGCGCTGAAAGAAGCGTTGAAAGAGCGTGCAGAGAAGATTGGGGAGATTGGTCGAGTCGTCGAAGATTTGAAGGACCAACTTGTTCTCGCTGGTGCGGGAATACTGAATGTGTCCTCAATCCTAGTATCCTTACTCATCAGTGTTGGGGGCATGGGTTCTCTTGGGTTCCTGATCGGTGTAGGTTTTGCGGCCCTGCTTGGGTCTAGTGTCATTACGACAGATCAGAATGTGTTCAATGACACTTCTCATTCGTTGATTCGCATAGACCATCTTGTGACACAAACACCAAACCCTTACGCAAGCATACTCCCTGGAGTTACCACCTTAGCATTCATGTTCCTCGGAATCATGATTTCATCTCGACGTTGGGGGCATAAGACAACTTGAGTTACAGTAGTTCAGAATTCTACAGTCACCAGTCAAAATATTTTCAGAGGCAGATGAAAACTGCCGACGCCCTCTTTGTCATGTTATTGGATTTCGTGAATCGCGGTAAAGTTCCTGAGGGAATGGAAAAGTTTGGGCCTATTCGTAATGATGTTGATTTCTTCTCCGCGAAGAAAGGGCAACCAATCTTCTATGACCTTACCGCTAAGTTAACTGCGACAGGAATACGCTTCAAGGACGTAACGGGTTGGCGCCGGCAGCGACAAGTCATATCGCCGCCGCAACCTACTGAGCAAGGTGGTTTAGTGCAGAGTCCAGAAACGCCCTCAACTGAAACTGAGAAGCAGGGTAGGTTTAGTTCTATGGCGAGTGGGTTCTCTGGAATGGTGAGTGGTGTGCTGGATATGATAGCGGGGCCTGATTTGTCGAGTTTGCAGCCGCAGCCTTCGATTGTTCAAGATCCGTATGACCACATTGTTTTCGTTTACAGGCGTGGTTGTACGCTGGTTGAGCATTATCATCAGGGAATGGCGCAGGGTCAATTGGCGAGAGTTCGACAAGCCATCACTATTCATGTTACAGGTCTCTTACGTGACTTGAGAACCTATACGAATGAGCAGGTGATGGAAACTGGAAGACTCGTCAGAGATGTAGGCCAAGTTTAGAGGGCTCAGTTATGAGCCAAGAGCAGGTTTCGCGTCCAGTTCGAGGTATGGCTGCGGCGCTCACGAACCTTGTTATGGATTTCTATAAGGCAGATGATGTTGTCGTTGAGGACGTTCAAGCATGGGTTGAACGCTATCTTCCAGAACCAAAATTAAAACTGTTAACTCAGCGTTTGAAGATTCTTTGGTACAGACAAGCGGACTTGATGAGTAGGCTGACAAATCAGGACCTCCGAGATTCAGTGTCCCATCCTGTTGATCGGGCTGGTCGTAGAATCAGGAACTTGTATCTTAACAAACTTGAGGATAATATGCGTGTTTACGCAAATTTGACTTGGGGTAAGAAGTTCTTTCACACCTTCATGCATCGATCTGACGTGAGGCAGTGTGAATACTCGCTTGAGAAAGGTTTTCTTCTTTGGATTGATTTACGTTCTGAAGCCTACCTTACTCTCGCTGCCCTTCTTATCGCAATTCTAGAACGTGCTGAGCAAATCTTCGGGCAAAGCCTTCCTTCACGCCTCGGAGAATTCGCTGCTTACAGAGCGGCGCGTTATGTCAGCGGTGTTCTAGAAGGCGACGTTGGTAAGTGGATTGAGGAGCGGACGGCGTTGATGTACGTCATAGCGTATGGGCTTTCGCGTCCTGCGGGTTTATCGAAGACTATTGAGCCCATCATTAGGGCAGCGGTGCGTGTTGCGGGGTTGCGGTTTGCGACGAGTTTTCAGCCGGAATTGGGGCCGCTTGAGGAGGAGGCTGTGAAGGAGTGGTTTAGTTTGCATGTGCCTGAGAATATTCCGAAATTGTTTGCGTGGATTGATGCGGCTTCGAAGGAGGGTGGGCCGCGTAAGGTTCCACTGTTCGAGTTGCATCTGGGATATGCTAAGGGGTTGGCTGCGGGTGAATTTTATGGGAAGCGGTTTCCGACGCCTTTCTTCTATGTGCCGAAACAGTTCTGGAAACAGAGCATTATGGAGGACGAATTCTTTCCTTCCGACATTCTCAGTGGCCAAATTCCCTTAGTCGCTGTTCCACCGAAGGGACTATTCCTGGTTGGTAGACAGAAACGGATTCCGATTGTGGGCATATGGTCAGTGTATGGAGGCGGTAAAAGTGTGTTGCAATATGCTACTGCATGCTGGCGCATTGACCGGGGCTATATTGTCTTTCAGCCAACAATGCCACGTGATCAAGCTCTCATAGTTTGCCTACCGATGTTCTCCACAGAAACAGACTTGGAGAATCTCAAGAAACAGCGCATCAAACCGAGAGGTATGCCAGCTATGTTTCTGACAATCTATGAGAACGATGAGGATGTGAGGCAAGCGGCACCCTATACGATTTACGATAGGAAAATCTGCGTTGACAAATTGGATGACTTCAAACTGAATTGGCAGAAACTTCTTGGAACAAAAGAGAACGGCTTCAAGAGAGGGTACTTATCTGTTCGAGACCTTTCATCAAAGGAAAGAACAAGTTCACTGCGAAGTTCATTGATCACTGATTTCTTCAATTACCGCAGAATTGACAGGTCACGTGACATCTGCCTTCAGATAGATGAGATTCAAGATGTGTATGGAGCCATTTTCCAGTCGAGTCAAGAAGCTTCGCTAGTACGCACGGTGCAAAGCGCAGTTAACGACATTCGAGGCTTGAATCTCCCCACGGAACTCGCATCCTCGCGACCGTCCTTGCTCCAACCTGATGTTCTTGAATGGGTTACAAGTTTTATTTTCGGTGATGTGCGCGAGAGTGGAAGGGAAAAAGTTCGGAGTAGCCGGGCTGTCATGTTTGAAGCCATTCGCAAACGGCTTGGAGATGAGGAGAAAAAGTTCATGCCACTGGTTGAGAAGGTGATGGAGAACGTGCCTTTGGACAAACTGAAATTATTCTTTATGATCGACCACATGCAAAGGATTAGGCTGATTCGAGCTGCTTTACCTCCACATATGCTTGAGGATCCAAACATAGACCCTGGGAGGCAACTTGCAAAGTATGAAGAACTGTTCAACAAGAAAGTTCTCGTTTCTTGGAATGAAGTCCCTGAATTAGATGTCGCTTTGGCCGCAGCAGGTCAGCGTAAAGGTGAGAACATCGAATACCGTTGACACTCTCGCATAATTTCAAGGGGTGATTCGTTATGACTGAATTCATTGATTTTAACTTGGTCGTGCGCTTCCCGCGGCGTGAGTTCGTGGGTTTGCGACGTCATCCAATGCCTGATGACTTGGACCTTTTTATGAGGTACTTGAATGAGGCCGTTGTTGAGGGGAAGACGAAGCATTTTGAACGGTACGGTTTCCTTACCAAGCATTTGAATTTGCAGATTCAGCGCGGTCACGTTGTCATTAGTCGTATCAGAATACAGTTGGGGAAGGAGGGGTGGAAGATTAAGCAATGGAATACTGCGAGAGGTACGGGCATTCATGATTTGAGGTTGCAATGGAAGTATCTTGAAAAAGGCCTAGTTGCCTCATACTTTGAAGCTAGAGATCGCAACCAAGACCCTCAGATATACCTGAAAGAGAAGGGTGTCGAAGCGCAGGTGTTCGGCGTAGCCATTAAGGGTCTACGAAAACAGGAGGAAGTTATGGAAAGTGCGGCGTTCAAAATCAAACTTCCGGATTCACCTACCGAGCGGGTTATGCAGGGAATTGCTACGGCGCGGTTACGGACGCCGATAACTCACACGCGGTAGCCTATTTTTCTATTGAGTCGAATTTGAAGCGGCCTTCTTGGGTTAGTGTTCTAATCGTAGTTCTGATGTTGTCGTCGGTTCTTCCAATGCTGTCGAGTGTTAGCGCTCAATCTACCGTGAGTCAATGTCAGCCGTGGATGAATGCGAATCCTGATAGCGCGTGGTATGGGGTTCAAACGGGGTTGGTTGAGCCTTTACAGTTAGGTTTCGCTTTCAGTTCTACTGCGAAGGTATGTGCCTACTTGGCTCAGGCCACAGCTCGAATTCAAGCGTTACAGGCATTTTTCTTTCGTAGGCAGTAGAGATTCTTGTTCAGTCGAAAGCAATGCGTCAGCATGATGCTGCTTCTAGCCATAATGTCCTTTCTTCCTACCTCTAGTGCTCAACAATGTGGCACGCCGGGGCAGAGAGGGACATACATGGTTATTTCTGCTCAAGGATGGTACGGACTAATTGGCGCAGAGGGCATTCTTAATCCTATGAGCCTCACGAACAACACGGCGCCAATCACGGTTACTGGTACCTACCTAAAACCAACCTACTCAGACTTCATCAATCCAGACTATACGTTCCAGGGCGATTTGTTCCCCGCCCAAATTACCGTAAACGGGCAGCCGTACATTGTTACCAATACAGCGGTCATTCTAAACTATCAGAACGGTTCGACAGTTGCCGTGACGAGCACTCAAATATACGGGGTTCCAACGCAGTCAGGCTACTTGCCGATTACCGTTAGTGGAATACTCGCTTGGTCAACTCCAGGCTGCGTCACTCCACTAACATCATCGACTCAATTGAACGGACAACAGTTAGCTATTGGGCTTATTGTTGCCGTCGCCATCATTCTCGTTCTAGCATACTTAATCAATCATTCTAGAAAGAAACAGGTTAGGAAGCCTCGGAAACGTCGAAAATGAGAAAGCCTTCACATGTAGTCGTGTTAGTTGTAATCTTCTGGTTAATGGTTTACTTATTGCTGTGGTCGTCCCCTCCGCACTCGACTCCCGTTCCTAGCGGGCCTTATGGATTCATTGCCGGGCAAACATGGTCTTCTGGTTGCCCCGCAGAGCAAGTCATTCCTGGGCAGTCTCCTCCTCCTTGTGGTTCCCCGTATCCTAACTTTCAAGTGGCAATTTACGATGTAAACACTGGACAAATGGTTAGATCAGTGATTAGCGACTCTCAAGGCAAATTCCAAGTCGCAGTTCCTCAAGGAATTTATGTGGTTTATACGAAAGTTGTGTCAGGATATATGGGTGGGCCAACTTGCGCGTATCCAGCAACCTATAGCCCAACATGGCTAGGCTGTGCGACTGGCCCTGTAACGTTGACTGTTTCAGCTGGGCAGACCGTTTCTGTGACAGTGAACATTCCAAACGGCATACAATGAGCGTATTTTTCTTTCGTAGAAGCCGGCGTGAATAAGCGTGAAAAAGAAGAAACTCTGTAGACGGCTTGGTTTGCTTGGGTTGGTTATGGTCAGCGTCGTTATTGGTGTAGCTATTACTCCTGCGATTTCAGGGGTTTCTAACGGTGACATCTCATTATCTCTTATTCCGTCAAGTCAAGGGAAAATGCTTCGGGGACTCGTGATAGCGGAAAGCTGTACTTTGAATGGTGTTAATTGTTCCTTTTCGACCTATTACGTGCTTGCGGCGACTGACGGGAACTTCTATCAAATATGGCCTGCTTCAAGTAGTGGCGGCCTACCACCACGAAATCTGGCTTCTCCGTCGCAATTTGTGAATCAGATTGTGACGATTCATGATATTTGCCCAGCACCAATGGCAACGACCTACTGCGCAACTATCGTTTATGGAGTAGGTGCAGTTTGTTTACCTATCGCTTGCCAATATGTCGCTACCACTATTGGGTATAATCGCATACACACTTCCTAGTATTTTTCTTTCGTAGAAGCCCATGAAGCGGCCACTTCTGATCTCATTCCTCGCAATACTGGATATGGCTCTTGGAATAGTTCTGATTGTTCTAGCGCTCTTACTGTCTGCGGTTCTGTCGACGTTTTGGGGACTTCTAAGCGCGGTCTTGCCAGCTCCGCTCGTGGGTTTTACAATGTATGGGTTCGGGCTGGTGATGCTGGCGATTACGATGGGTGTTTTCAGCTTCATAGTTGGCTACGGGTTATGGAAATTGGCGTGGTGGGCTTGGTGGCTGTACTTTATTTCTCTCCTAATCGGTCTCGGCGTAAACGCCTTCACTGGTAATTTGGTCAGCGTAATCGGTGGCATATTCTGGCTCGTCTACTTGTTTTTCAGACGTGACAGGTTCAACGTCAAATTCGAAATACCGAAGGCATTCCATAAACTGTGAAGTCAATGAAGACTCGAATTCTGTTCCTCATCCCGATTATTCTTCTAATGTTTCTTCCAGTTGTGTCCGTGTCTGCGACTGACTTGTGGCCTCCTGTATGTCGACTGATTCCGTACCCGTCTATGCAGATCTGTGTTTCAAGCTACGTTTTTCTCGACGATTATCATGCGTCAGTTTCGGGCACAATCACTTCTTACCTATTTTCTACGACGCGAGTAATTCAAGTGTCCCTGTACTCGAATGGAGCTCTATTAGCGACCGCGACGCCTGACCAAGAATTAGTCCTCCCATCGTTCGTTACGGTTTCAAGTTCATGGACGATTGTGACAACTACAGAACCAATATTGCAGTTGTGGAACGGGAACTTTCAAGGCATGACCATAAGCGGCGAATACTATAATCACTCCTGGTGGCCATGGGGTCTTCCCTGGACGGGGCCCTACTACTGGACTGGGACGATACCGTGAACCGCAAACTTCGCTACGTCCTGCTAGCCAGCTTCCTCATGTGGTTTCCTATCGACTTCTTCTTCCATGAAGTTGTAGGATTATTCCCTGAAACCGTCATCTATTACACCCTAAAGACTATCGTTCTCGGCTTGACGACTTGGCTTGTTCTACTTGGATATTTGGGGAGGTGGCGTTCGCAGAAGCATCGCTCCATCTTGGAGCTCTCACTGTTAACAGGGTTTATCGGAGCAGTAGCGTTTGGGATATTTTACTGGTTCTTGTATTACATTCCCTGGTTTCTGCCTGTGTACGCTTCGCCTCAGCTGCTTGTAACGAATCTGCTTGGTTGGCATCGTGTCCCTCAACCTGTGACCATGTTCATATTTGACTCGTTCGCGCTAATTCATTTCGTGTCTAACGCAGCTGGAAGCGCAGCGTCCGCAATAATTTTCCTGAGTGGGCACGACGGCTTCTAGTTGGATTTGGATTAGCATGATTTTGCTCACTATTGTTAACGGTGGTGATCAATTAGACGTTCATGTATCATACGCTAGTCTCTTTGCTTTTCTAGCTTTTGCAGCCGCTTGGATACCTAGCGTCATTACTTTTCAGTTGACTCCATTCATTTCCTTTCTCCTGATTTTCTGGCCCTATGCCTTACTGAACGACATCTTCTTTCCACTTCTCGACGCGCGATTGCAAGGCAAGTTCAAAGAGCGAATATTCTGACTACATCTGTAAGGCGGTCGAGCGAGTTGGGCGATGTTGTTCTTTCGGCGCATTATCGCGGGAAAGATTCGGACCTAATTGGGTACTGTTGGTGGTCGCATAGGGACTTCAAGGCCACGTTATACGTTGATCGGATTCTGTTTTTTGCTCGAATGTACGCTATGAACGCTCACGACGCTTGGTGCCTGTTCTACTCACAATTTTGGCGTGCATACATTCACGAAGTTATCGGTCACGGGTTAGGTCACAAGTTCAAGGTTAAGGGATATAGTAGCAAAAAGGAGAATCATCTGGGTTGGGATGACGCTGTGAACGCGGAGATGCTTCGGGCTTGGATTGAACGAGAAAAAGAAAACAGGAGTCTCGGAGCATACGGCTCAAACGGAAGCATCTTCATGGACGTGTACACGTGGCTTGAAGAATATTATGCGAAGTATGGTTCACCACTGCCAGCAGAATTCTTCGACCTGAAGTTAGGCGAGTTGGAGTAGTTTGCCGCTTGAGTAGAATCCTTTGAATTCGCAGGCTGCGCAGTGGGCTCCGGTTTCTAGGCCGGTGTCTTCGGTGAAGTAGATGGTGAGTTCAAGTGCGCCGCAGCGTGGGCAGATGTTTCCAGTTGACTCATCCATCTTTAGGCACCTCTCAAGATAGTAATATCCGAATTGCCTGTTAAGTATTACCTCGAATTCGAAAAGTACAGGTGTAAGATGTAATACGAGAATCGTTAGAAATGTATTACTTTGGTGGTTTCTACCGTTTTTCCCCTAGCTTCATGCCTTGGGTCAGTTCGAGTAGTTTCTTGAGTCCTGCTGGGTCTTTTTCGGCGGCTTCGAGGAAGGCTTGCCAGAAGTTGCCTGTTTGGTTTGACGCGTTAGGGTTGTTGCTGATTATGTTGAGGTAGGGTTCTATGATTTTGTATTGGTTGGTGACGTAGTCTAGGTCGAGGTAGAAGCGGTCGTATTTGTTGGGGTCGATTTCTGCTACGTGGCCTTTGAAGAATTCTGCGACGTCGAGGTCGAATCCTTGTAGTTTCGCTTTGTGGATTAGGCTGCTTGCTGCGTCGCGTGTTTCGTGTCCTCCGAAGCCGGTTCTGTAGGCTCGGCTTCGCTGCTGATTGGGTGCTAGTCCAAGTCGTCTAACCATCCCAAGCCAGTTCTGGCCCATGTCTTCTTTGCCGAGGGGGCGTAGCTTCTCATGCTGGGCCGTGCTCTGGGGTAACCAGATTGGTTCGCCTTTTTGGGGGTACTGTCTTTCAGTTTCGAAGTATTCACGTAACGAGTTGGCTGCGTCTAGTCCGATCAGGTTGTAGAATCTGCCTTCCTGTTTGAGTTTGAATTGTTTTCGTCCTGGCTGCCAGAATGGTCCGAGTAGGTTTCGTCCCTTCTTCACCTGCTGCCCAAGTTCGTATCCATAATGTGTGTTGAGATACTGTAGGCCTTCCCAGTCGAGGAAGGTCATCCATTTCGTCAAGTAGAGGCTGCGGTCCCTGAGTTTGCAGGCTTTGATAATGTCTCGGGCTACGTCTGCGGTGAGTTTGCCTGGTTGGGTTTCATAGTCGGCTCGAATTCTGAATTGCGGGTCGGCTGGGAGCGGGGCCCGGTTCCATGAGAAGAATGAGCGTAGAGAGCTTATGGTATTGAGCTTGTAGCCGTAGCTTCCGCGGAGAATATTGTTCACGTAGTATTCGAGGGTTTCGAGGATGGAGAACTTCTGGTCTTCTTTATCAGATAGCTTCTGGACGCGTACGAGCTCGTCCCAGGTTAGCTTAGTCAGCTTACCACGGATCCACGTGAGCGCGTTCTGCACCTTGAAATCTACGATAGGATTCTTCTCGGGCGCGTAGTAGACGTCGCTTAACCACCGAAACCAGCCCAAAGCGAAGTTCCGGTACTTGGTCTTCGGATAAGCCTTCAGCCAACTCTCGAAGGAATAGGAACCAGCTGGAACCTCAACCTGCCCCTGAACCTGCCCCACAGCCACAAACCCAAAACCAACAAACACAGCACATAATACTTAGCCTTTTGACCATGTATTTGCCATAAAGCTTTGCCAGTCAGAAGTGGTGCGGAATTTGCTGGAGAATCTGACTTTTCACACCTCAAAGATCGACAATTTCTCAGGTTTCTCAAAACCATTAGACGAGGCGCGTTACGTAGTACTAGGCGTCCCTTACGATCACACAAGTACTTTCAGAGCAGGATCCCGTTTCGCGCCAAGAGCGATTCGCGACGCATCCTTGAACATCGAAACGTACAGCCTTCGAACAGGCATCGATATCGAACACGTTCCAATACACGACGCAGGCGACCTCCACGTAGTCGATAACGTTTCTGAAACGATCGACCGGCTCAGTAAGGTTACAAAGGACATTCTGTCCGTGGAGAAAATGCCAGTTTTCATCGGGGGAGAACACACGATTACTCAGGGACCAGTCCGTAGCATGCCGCACTCTGTTGGAGTAGTGAGTTTCGACGCACACGGAGACCTGAGAGATGAATACGGCGGGGGGAAATTATCGCACGCGACAGTCCTACGGCGTATTACCGAAATTGTTGGAACAGACGCCGTTCTGGTCTGCGGAGTACGAGCCCTCTGCAAGGAAGAAGTGGATTTCATTCAAGAACAAAAAATCCAGAAAATGACACCATGGGAAATCAGAGAGTTAGGCCTAGCCAAGGCGACGGAACGCGTAAAGGCCTTTACCCACAAGTTCCAACACACGTACCTAACCATCGACACCGACGTTTTAGACCCAGCCTTCGCACCCGGGGTCGCAAACCCCGAATTCGACGGCTTAACGCCCGAAGAACTCCTCACGCTGACCGCAGCAGTAGCTGACGAAAGAATGATTGGCTTCGATCTCGTGGAGGTCTGTCCAAACTATGATACCGGTGCTACTGCCGTAGCCGCCGCGCGGCTGATATTCGAAGTCATCGCCGGGGCTGAGAAATCAAGAAAGCACTAACCAGTTCTTTGCATCTTCGCAATGAAGTACCCATTACATTCGTGTATGTGTGGATAGAATCTCTGGCACAGGTCAAACCCCCTCAGCCCATGCGAACCCAAGAATGGGACTTGCGGCACAACTCTGAACTCGGGATTACTTCCCAGAAAGGCCTCGATTACAAATTCGTTTTCTTCCGGCAAAATGCTGCAGGTGCAATAGACGAGTGTCCCGTTCGGCTTCACATAGTCGGATGCGGCTCGAAGTATCGCGTATTGTCTCAACGCGGACTCATTTACGCGGGCGGGGGTTAGCTTCCATTTCCCGGCGGGGCTTCTGGCAAATACTCCGCTGTTTGAGCATGGCGGGTCGACGAGGACGATGTCTGCTTCGATCTTGAAGGGGAGCCTTCTCGCGTCAGCGCGAATAGGCATCGCAATCTCGCAGCCGCACCGGACCATTTCTCTCCTCCAATATGAAAGCCTGGGGCCGGAAATGTCGACCGAATAGATTTGACCTCTATTCTGCATCTGGGCAGCTAGGTGAGTTGTTTTGTTTCCAGGTGCGGCGCAAATGTCGACGACAATGTCTCCAGGCTTCGGTGTCGCTACGAACCCTGCCGTAATACTTGCCAGATCTTGTACCACTAGGGCCCCAGACTTAATGAGCCGGGACGGCTGGCCCTTCATACCTAGGCAGAAGACGCCACCGACTCCCTCCACTCTCGAGCCTCCTAACTCTGCTGCAATTTCCTCCGATTGACTAGCAACCTTCAGCGAGTTCAAGCGAACGTAAGCAGGCATCGTTTGCAAATTTCGGCGCAAGATTCGGAGAGCGAAACTTCTTCCGAACACGTTCACGAGCCGTTCGACGAACCAAACCGGATGGCAGGTTTCGAGAGAAAGTCTTTCGAATTCAGGTAAGGTATCGTAGGGAATTATTCCCCCTGCAACGATTAAGCTAATTTGTTTTTCATACGCGCGGAGTTCCTTCCAGCCCAAAATTTGCCTAGCTAGTTCTACCTGGCGTTCTAGGTCGTTGCGGCGAGCCCCGTCAACATACTTGAGGTATGCGATAATTCTCAAGAAGCTTCTTATGCCGTGCGGAGTCCGCTCGATCTCATCTTCGGAGACTACTTGCGAAATCAAGTAGTCAAGTTGGTTTTGGAATCGCGTTGTTTCCATGATGAGCCGGTACGCTTGGCGGAGCTCATTAGCTTCCTTGACCCCCATCTGATCAGCGGCCTTGAATAAAGTAGCTCGCTCACCGAGGCCTGCGTAGGCCATCCAGCTGAGAGCTTCAATTGCCACCGCGAGCGAATCCTTCATCAGGTCCACACCAGCTCCGTTTCAGGCCTCACACCCAATTGGTCTGATGTATTAGCGTGCCAGTCCGTTACTAGTGTTGTCATCTTGTATCCAGAGTTCGGCTGAGAATTTTGTTAGGGCTCACGGGGGATTCATCAACAACCCCGATGCAACCCACGCGATGGCGTCTTTCAAGAAAGTGTTCGACTAGCCGTCGTCCACAAGATGTCGAGAAAAGGAGAGGCAGATTTCGATGGAAACAAGACGCGAGACGAGGGTGGAAATTTGTGACGGAAAATGTGACAGTATATAAAGAGAACACGCTTGCCAGTTTCAGGCCTAGACCCCAGCCCACTACCCAGCTGAAATATGCTTTCAAAACGAGTTTTGCGGTGGATTTACCGGTCGTGATTAGTGATAATGAACCTAACGAAAATGGGGTATCGCTCACGGTTGATGGGTTGTGGTGGAAACTTTCGGTTGATACGGGCATTAAGGCAAACGAACTTCCTCTTTC